>Ga0209162_1000614_pt1 | contig 38683 bp, 29 predicted proteins | sample YNPNPMetaG_FD_187121 | JGI IMG/M metagenome (GOLD analysis project Ga0209162, IMG submission 187121) | Anoxygenic and chlorotrophic microbial mat microbial communities from Yellowstone National Park, USA - YNP NP MetaG (SPAdes) (version 2) ...
GCGCGACGCGCTTGCCGCCTACGACGAGGCGCTCCGCTTCCGCCGCCCCGACACCGCCCCGCTCGATTACGCCATGACGCAAGGCAACCTTGCCCTCCTCAAAATGGCACTGGCAGAACTGCCGGGAGAAGACCGCCGCGCGCGGTGCAAGCAAGCCCTCCAGCACATTGTAACCGCTCTCTCCATCTTCTCCCAGCAACAGCACGCGCAGTACGCGCAACGGGCAGCTGGACAGTTGCGCCGAATTGCGGCGCAGTGCGGGGAAATGTTCCCTGCGTTGTGGGCAGAGTTGGAATTGGGGGAAATGCCGGAGGGACTGAGTAGCCCTGTTCGTAAGCCGGCTTCATTATTCGCTAAGATCGGTATGGTCTTCCGGGCAATACGAGATACACCGAGAAGATTCCGGCAGGCACGTGCGCTGATGGCTTGGTTCGAAGAGAGTCGTCGTCAGGCAGAGCGTGAGAATACAATCCAAGCCTGGCAGTCTGCAGTATCAGCCGGAGAGCAAGTTATGCGTGCATTTCATCCCAGTCTGATGAGATTCGGCTTGGATCTCATACGCTCGGATCTTGCAGACCGATGGAATCATCTGGGAACATTATTGAGCGACGAAGGTAAGTATATGGATGCGCTTGCCGCTTATGCAAACGCCATTCGCCTCCAACCTGACGAAGCGATGTACCATCGAAACCGTGCAAGTGTAAACATTGATTCTGGAAATTGGGAGGCGGCAGAGGCAGACTTGAAGCGCGCTGAAGAACTCGAGCCAGAACACCCACGGCTTGTCGAACTGCGGCAATGGTTAGAGGACAAGCGACAGACAGCCGCCGAATTAAATTCGGCGGCTCAGGAGGTAGAAATCGGTTGAAACCGATTCGTCCGGGCGCGCCAACCCGATTCATCGGGTTTGCACCTGCACTAGCCCACGAATTTTATTCGGGGGCGCAGTACGCGCAACGGGCGGCAGGTGTGTTGCGCTGGATTGCGGAGGAGTGCGGGGAGCAGTAGGCAGTAGGCAGGAGGCAGTGGATAGTGGATAGTGGGCAGTGGACAGTGGATAGTGGGCAGTGGATAGTGGCGCGCGTCCTTCGTCTTTGGCACCCCTGGCACATTTGGCTCGTTTGGCACGTTTGGCACATTTGGCACCTTTGGCACGTTTGGCACCTTTGGCTCATTGGTTCATTGGCTCATTTGTCATTCGCGCGATGATTTTGCGATTCGCGGCGGGAAAGGCGTAGCGCGCTAGGTCGCGCGGCGCGACCCATTTCCACGCCGCACAGCCGAGCGCGCGTGGCGTGCCGCGCACCCAGCGACACTGAAACGCGTGCAGCGTGATTTTGAAATGTGAGTAGGCGTGCGCTACCGTCGCGATCTTCTCCTCCACCGCGATTTCAATCCCCAGTTCCTCGCGCACCTCGCGCGCGACGCATTCGGCGAGTGATTCGTTTTTCTCGCGGTGTCCGCCGGGAAATTCCCACAGCCCGCCCAAAAGTTTTTCGGCGGGACGCTGCGCAATCAGAATCTTGCCGCGCTTCCAGATGATCCCAACGGCAATGTCATAGTGCGGTAGTTTTTTCCGCGCGCGTTTCGTGGGCAGTTGGTCCTGACGATTCAAGCGCCGTGCCGCGCACCCGCGTCTCAGTGGGCAGGCGGCGCAGCGCGGCTGGCGCGGCGTGCAGAGCGTTGCCCCCAGTTCCATCAACGCCTGATTGAACTCGCCGGCACGTCCGCGCGGCAAAAGGTTTTCCGCGCGTTGCCACAGTTCCTTTTGCGTGCGCGCGCGTTTCGGATCACCGGTGATGTTGAAATAACGACACAGCACGCGCGTCACATTCCCATCCACCACCGGCGCGTCGCGTCCAAACGCGATGCTGGCGATGGCGCCCGCCGTGTACCGCCCGATGCCGGGCAGCGTCAACAGGTCCTCGACCGTGCCGGGAATTTCGCCGCCGAACCGCGCGACGATTTCCTGCGCGGCGCGATGCAGGTTGCGCGCGCGGGCGTAATACCCCGCGCCCTCCCACACCTTGAGCACCTCGTCGAGTGGCGCGGAGGCGAGGGCGCGCACGTTCGGAAAGCGCGCGAGGAAACGTTCATAGTACGGAATCACCGTCGCCGCTTGCGTCTGTTGCAGCAGCGTCTCGGCGATCCACACGCGGTAGGGATCGTGTGTGTCACGGCGCCAGGGGAGATCGCGCTTGTGCTGCGCGTACCACGCGAGAAGTTTTTGGGCGAAGGAGTAATGGGACATTTTACGTATTGCGTATTCCGTATTCCGTATTGCGTGATGCGTGATGCGTGAAACGTGATGCGTGTCTAACCACTAACCACTGACCACTAACCACTGACCACCGCCTCCCGCGCCCGCCACTCGTCGCGCAAGATGCACATCAGGATTTCATCGTGGAATTTGCCTTCGCGATACAGACCTTGCCGATGAACGCCGTCGCGCTGAAAGCCGGCTTTTTCATAGGCGCGCAAGGCGCGCGTGTTGAAATCGTACACCTCCAACTCGACGCGATTCAGCCCCAGTTCCTCGAACGCGAAACGCAAGCAGGTGCGCGTCGCGTCGGTGCCGTACCCCTTGCCCCAGTAATTCCTGTCGCCGATGAAAATGCCAAACATCGCGCTGCGATTCTTCCAATCAATGCGATGCAGTCCACAGTTGCCGATTAACTGATTCTCCGCGCGCGTCAAAATCGCAAAGACGATATTGTCCCGGTCTTTGCGGCGCGACTCGAACCATTCCGTTTCGGCTTCGATGTTCAGCGGGAACGGAATGCCCGGCATCAAAAAGCGCGCCACCTCCCAATCGTTCAACCACTCGACGTACTTGGGCAGATACTCGCGTTGTACGGGCCCGAGGGTGACTTTTTCACCGTGAAACATTGTGTCCTCCAATTTAAGATTTCAGATTTAAGATTTAGGATTTCGCATACGAGTATAGCACGGATTTACGCGACAAACAATTTGGGGAAATTCTACAAACGCGGTAGAATGGAAGCAATCGAAAATCGCAAATCAAAAATCGCAAATGAGGTAACGGATGCGTGAATTTATGGACGGCGCCGAAGCGCTGGTGCGTGGCGCACTGAAGGCAGGATGCAATTTCTTTGCCGGCTATCCCATCACACCGGCAACCCCGATTATGCTCAAGATGCTGCGCGAACTGCCACGCGTGGGCGGCATCGGAATTCAGGGCGAAGACGAAATCGCAAGTATCGGAATGTGCATCGGCGCGGCGATGACGGGAATGAAGGCGATGACCGCGACGTCGGGACCCGGCATCAGTTTGTATTCCGAAAATATCGGCATGGCAATTATGGGCGAAGTGCCGCTTGTCATCGTGGATGTGATGCGTCTGGGACCGGCGACCGGCGGCGCGACGACGGTCTCGCAGGGCGATGTGCAATTCTTGCGCTGGGTCACGAGTGGCGGCTTTCCCATCATCGCGCTGTGTCCCGCCAGCATCGCCGATTGCTACACGCTGACACAGCGCGCGTTCAATCTGGCGGAACGTTTTCGCGCGCCGGTGTTCATCGCGACGGACAAGGAGATGATCACCGCGCAACAAACCGTCGAGACCGATACGTTCGAGGATGTGGACATCATCGAGCGCGCGCGTGCGCCAGAGGAAGGCACGTTCGTACCGTACCACGTCAAAAAGTTAGCCGACGTGCCCCTGTTCGCGCCGATTGGTGGCGCGCATCTCACGCGCCTCACGACTTCGATGCACGATGAGCACGGGATGCTGACGAAGAAACCCTCGAACGTGAATCGGACGAGTCGGCATCTCTACCAGAAAATCGAAGCGCATCGCGACGAGTTAGAGTTGGTGAAACTCGATGCGCAGGAGGGCGCGCGCACGCTGATCGTCGCGTACGGCATCAGCGCGCGCTCGGCGATGGAAGCGATGCGACTTGCGCGCGCGGCAGGCAAGCGCGTTGCGATGCTGACGATTCAATCGCTCTGGCCCCTGCCCGAACAATCGTTGCGCGCGGCATTGCGCGGCAACATCGCCGCGTCGGTAGAACCGGGGGACGAATCGCGTTCATCCGTCTCGCGCGTGGGACCGCCGAGCATCACGCGCGTCATCGTACCCGAATTGAACTTTGGTCAGTATCGGCTGGAGATCGAGCGCGTCGCGCTGTTGTTCGATTCGCGCCTCGAAGTGATTGGCGTGAATCGTGTGGATGGCGAATTGATTGCTCCATCAGAGATTGCGGAACTGGTGCTCTAGTCCCGCCAGGGAGAAATCACAATGGCTCGCATTGCATTAGTGACTGACAGCGCGGCGTGCGTTCCGAATGCGCTGAAACAAGAACTGGACATTTATCAGGTCGCGTTTGAATTGGTGTGGGAGGGTCAGACGTATCGCGATGGAGTGGATTTGACGCCGGCAGAATTTTACAAACGCTTTCGTCAGACGCGCGTCTATCCGACGACAACGCAACCGCCTCTGGGAGCGTTCCTGACGTTGTACACTGAACTCAGTGAGCGGTACGATGCGATTGTTTCGATTCACGTTTCGGGCGATATGACCGGCACCGTGCACACCGCGCGCCTGGCAGCCGAACAGATTGAGCGCGTGCCGATTCGCGTGCTCGATTCGCGCACCGCGACGATTGCGGAAGGATTCGTCGTGCTCGCTGCTGCGCGCGCAGCAGCCGCAGGCGCTTCGCTGGAGGAGGTGGTCGCTGAAGCCGAGCGCGTCATCCGCCGGGTGGATTTTTTCGCCACGCTGAAAACGCTGGAGCACATTCATCGGGGCGGACGTCTGGGCGAGGCGGCAATCCTCCTGGGCAATCAATTGCACATCGTTCCGATTTTGAATCTCAAGCAGGGACGCGTGAGCATCGTAGGGCTGACGCGTTCGTGGAAGCACGCGCTGGAGGAAATTTTGAATCTGGCGACGCAGCGCGTGGGAGAGCGGCGTAATGTGCATGCTGCCGTTTTTCACGGCGATGTGCCGGACGATGCGCTGTGGTTGCGTGAGCAATTTCTGGCGCGCGTGCCGTGCGTGGAATTTTATCTCACCGAGTTTACGCCCGTGATGGGCGCGCACACGGGACCGGATGTGGTGGGATTGGTGTTCTATGCCGATGACTAGTGTGTTCGTTGCAATGCTCGCGGCGTACGCGTGGGGTTCGCTCTCGCCGACGAATTTCGTCGCGCGGTGGCGCAAGGGGATTGACTTGCGTTACTATGGCAGCGGCAACGTCGGTGGAATGAATCTGGGGGTGCTGCTCGGAAAACAGTGGGCGGTCGCCATCGGCGCGCTCGATTGGGCAAAGGGGCTGCTGCCCGCGCTTGTGGCGCGCCTGGCTGGCGCGGATTGGACGAGTGTGGTGCTCATCAGTCTGGCGACGGTAGTGGGTCACGACTGGTCGCTCTATCTCGATTTCAAAGGTGGGCGCGGCGTCGCCGCGACGATTGGCGTTTTGTTCGCGTGGGACTTGCGTCTCGCGCTCTTGTTTCTGGTGATTATCGCCATCGGTTGGATTACCAATCACGGCGCGCCGAGTTGTTTGATCGCGCTGATGCTTCTCGCACCTGTGGCGTGGCTCGTTGCCGCGCCGATGGAAATCGTGTGGGGGAGTGTGACGTTACTCGTCATCACCCTCATCAAACGTCTGGAGGCGAATCGCTTGCCGTTACCGCGTGACGCGCGCGAAAAACGCCTGGTCTTGCTCCGCCGCGTGTGGCTGGATCGCGATATTGAATCGGATCGCGAGTGGCAGGAACGCGGGATGATCCAATGAGCCAATTACCCAATGAGCCAATGAACCAAACCATTTGTTCATTTGTCATTTGCCCATTTGTCATTCACTCATTTGGCTCATTGGTTCATTGGCTCATTGGTTCATTGACGTAGCAAGCGCGCGATGAGCGCGACGACGCGCGGATCGTTCCAGTAGTTGTGGGCTTGTAAACGACTGTGCGCGCCATCCAGCCGTTCGTCGCGAATCGGAAAATCGGGGAAGACGGGCGCAATCGGCGATGCCACTGGATCGCGCGGGGCGTACACGTTGATCCAATGTCTGAGATTTCGTGGCGTGATGGCGCCCAGGTCGTTGGAACGCCGTTTGCCGCGCACCAGCATTCGCAGCGCGCAGCCGAGGGTGACCCACGCGATGAGGTTGTACTGATCGGCTTCGGCGCGCAACACATCAAACGCAATCAGACAACCCAGCGATTCGCTCACCAGCACGATTTCATCACCGCGTCGCGTGAGTTCGCGCAGCGTGGCGCGCAAGCGTTCGTACATTTGCGCGCGTTGACGTTTGAAGACAAAGTATGCCAGCACGCCGGCAACGCCATTCACCAACCGATGCAAAAAATCCGCCACGCGCGTGACCAGGTGTGGCGTGCGGCGCGCGGGACGCCCCAGCAAGCATCGGGCGAGGGTATGGAGGCGCGCGTTCACCCAGTCCGCCGCGCGCCACACGGCTGCGCCCCGGTCAATCAAATCGCCCCACCACACCGAACGATGGGGCGGTGTGTGTCCTAGATGTTCAGAAAGCGCTCGAATCTGAGGCGCCCAAAAATCGGGCAGGGTACGCCCGGTGCCATGAATAGTGACTACAACGCGATTCATTCTCTCTCGTCAAACAAAAAAGATTGCCACGACCGACAACACCTGCGCGGCGTAGCAACCTGAATATAACACATCTCGCAGGAAAACACAACAGGAGTTTGGTACTGTGATGACGCTACAAACGACCTATCGGTTGACAGAGCGGGAATATACGTTTTGTCCCGGCTGTTCGCACGCGCGCGTGCTCGATCAGTTGAATGCCGCGCTCGTGCAGTTGCAACTGGATCCGCACCAGGTAGTGATGGTGACCGACATTGGTTGCGTTGGGATGAGCGATCAGTTTTTCAACGTGAACGCGTTTCATGGCTTGCATGGTCGCGCGGTGACGTATGCCACCGGCATCAAACTGGCAAATCCCGAGTTAACCGTGATTGCGCTGGTGGGCGATGGCAGTCTGGGTATCGGTGGGCATCACGTCTTGAGTGCGGCGCGACGGAACGTAGGCATCACCGTTCTGGTGTTTAACAATTTCAACTTTGGAATGACGGGCGGACAGCATTCGGTCACCACGCCGCACGGCGCGCACACTTCGACTACCCGCGCGGGGAATCTGGAATACCCACTGGATATTTGCGCGGTCGCTGCCGCCAGCGGTGCGGCGTACGTTTTTCGTGGGACGGCGTTTGACCCGGATTTGCCGGCGCGCATCGCCGAAGCCATTCAAACACCGGGCTTTGCCCTCCTTGACATCTGGGAACTGTGCACGGCGTACTATGTTCCCAACAACAACTTTTCGCGCACGGCATTGATGCAGACACTTGAGCGGTTGAATTTTCCAACAGGCGTGCTCCAGAAAAAAGAGCGACCTGAATTCGCGCACGCCTATCGCGACTCGATCTCCAATCTCCAGGCTTCCATCTCTACTTCCCAACCCATCGAAGCAAAATTCACCAGCGCGCTCGCGCAAACGACGCGCATCATTCTGGCGGGTTCTGCAGGTGGCAAGGTGCGTTCGACCGCGTCCGCGCTTGCCATCGGTGGAATGCTGAGTGGCTTGTGGGCAACTCAGCGCGACGATTATCCCGTGTCGGTGATGAGCGGCTATTCGGTGTCGGAAGTGATTTTGAGTCGCGAAGAAATCTGGTATATGGGCATCGAAAAGCCGGACATTCTGGTAGTGCTCAGCCCCGAAGGCTTGTCGCAGGTGCCGCGTCAGTTGCGCGCGATGGACGAGTCGCAAACGGTGTATGTGGTGCCGGAACTTGCACAGGTGCAGACGCGCGCGCGCAAAATCGTCTTCAACTTTGCGCGTCCGCCCAGCAAAAAATCGTTAGCGCTGACGGCGATGGCTGCCATCATTCGGCACGCCAACTTGTATCCGCTGGAGGCGTTCCGCGAGGCAATCACCATTGGTCAGCGCGCGGAAATCGCGCAGGAGAATTTGCGCGCGCTGGAAGTGAGTGAAGGGATTTTGTAAGAAACGCGATGGACCGACGACTGTCGCTTGCGGCGGTTGTCGGCGATCTGCGGTCATTTGGTCATAGGAGGAACAATGGCATCTCGTCTGGACGAATTTCGTGCCTATCGCGAAAAGATGAACGAGAAAATTCTTGCCAGCGATCATCTGGGCATCAAACGCTTTTTCAATCTCGACACAATGGCGTATAATGATGGCGCGCTCCCGGGCAAAACCAAGGAACTCTTGGGGCTGGTCGCGTCCACGGTGTTGCGTTGCAACGATTGCATTGACTATCACCTGATTCAATGCGTTGCTGCTGGCTACACCGATGCTGAGTTGTACGACGCGCTCAACGTCGCGCTGGTCGTGGGTGGGAGCATCGTCATCCCACACCTGCGTCACGCGTACGAGACGATTGAACTGTTGCGCGCGGACGCGAAATGAACGCGCAAGAAACGCGCAAGGGGACGCGAAAAATTACTACTTTCGCGCTAAAGAGGAGTCGAGATGCAAAAAGCCTTTCAAGATTACTACCCCGATGAATTGAGTTACTGCTACGGTTGTGGACGTTTGAACGAACACGGCCACCAGATTAAGACATACTGGGACGGCGACGAATCGGTGACGATTTTCACGCCCCAGCCGTACCACATCGCGATTCCCGGTTACGTCTACGGCGGGCTGATTGCCTCGCTGATTGATTGTCACTGCACGGGCACTGCTGCCGCCGCAATGTATCGCGCCGAGAATCGCGCGATGGACACTTTGCCGGCGTACCGTTTTGTGACCGCCTCGCTTCACGTGGACTATATCAAACCCACACCGCTCGGCGTACCGCTCGAAGTGCGCGGCGTGGTCAAGGAAATCAAAGGGCGCAAAGTCGTTGTGGCTGCCACGCTTTCCGCCAACGGCGTTGTGTGTGCACGCGGCGAAGTGGTCGCTGTGCAAATGCCGGAGCGAATGGGCAAATGAATCAATGAGCCAATGAACCAATGAGCCAAACGTGCCAAATGTGCCAAACGTTGCCAAACGAGCCAAAGACGAATCACCCAATCACCTAATCACCGAATCACCCAATCTCCAATCGGCAATCGAAAACAGGCAAAGGAGGATAGATGACAAGCGAACAACTCACTCAACGCTCTGCAATGATCAAAGCCGGCTTTGAACGCGCGCCGCATCGCAGTTTGTTGCGCGCCACCGGCGTCATTCAAAGCGAGGACGACTGGCACAAGCCGTTCATCGCGATTGCCAACTCGTACACGGACATCATTCCCGGTCACGTGCATCTGAACGAGTTGGGCGAAATCGTCCGTCAGGCGATTCGCGACGCGGGCGGCGTGCCGTTTATGTTCCACACGATTGGCGTGGACGATGGTATCGCGATGGGGCATATCGGAATGAAGTACAGTCTTGCCAGTCGCGAACTCATCGCGGACAGCGTCGAGACGATGCTCAACGCGCACTGGTTCGATGGGATGGTGTGTCTCACGAATTGTGACAAGATCATTCCGGGAATGTTGATGGCGGCGGTGCGCGTCAACCTCCCCACGATTTTTCTCAGCGGCGGACCGATGCAAGCAGGTCGTTTGCCCGATGGGCGCGCGATTGATCTCTCCAACATCTTTGAAGGCGTCGGCGCGTACAAAGCCGGACGCATCACGCAGGAAGAACTCGATCAACTCGAGCGTCTGGGATGTCCGGGTTGTGGTTCGTGCGCGGGAATGTTCACCGCCAACTCGATGAACTGTCTGACCGAGGCGCTGGGGATGTCGCTGCCCGGCAACGGCACGATTCTCGCCACCGATCCGCGTCGGCGCGAACTGGCGCGCGCCGCTGGCGCACAAATCATCGAATTGGTGCGGCGCAACATCCGCCCGCGCGATATCGTCACTGCCGAGGCGATTGACAACGCGTTCGCACTCGATATGGCGATGGGCGGTTCGACGAACACCGTGCTACACACGATGGCGATTGCGCACGAAGCCGGCGTGGACTATCCGCTCGCGCGTCTGAACGATGTCGCCGCGCGCGTGCCGAACATTTGCAAAGTGTCGCCGTCGTCGAGTTATCATCTGGAGGATGTAGATCGCGCCGGTGGCGTGTCCGCGATTTTGTGGGAGTTGTTCAAGCGACCCGGCATTTTGCATCGCGACGCGCGCACCGTGACGGGCAAGACGTTGTACGAAAATGTGCAAGGCGCGGAGAGTCGCGACAAAGAGTGCATCCGTCCGCTCGCCAACGCGTACAGCGAACGCGGCGGCTTGGCGATTCTGTTCGGCAATCTCGCGCCCGAAGGCGCGGTCGTCAAAACCGCCGGCGTGTTGCCCGAAATGCTCAAGCATCGCGGTCCGGCAATTGTGTTCGATTCGCACGATGAAGCGAACGCGGGGATTCTTGCCGGCAAGGTCAAGCCCGGCAATGTCGTCGTCATCCGTTACGAGGGACCCAAAGGTGGACCGGGGATGCAAGAGATGCTCGCGCCCACCTCGAACATCGTGGGGATGGGCTTGGGGAGTTCGGTTGCGCTTGTCACCGATGGACGATTCAGTGGCGCGACGCGCGGCGCGTCCATCGGTCACGTCTCGCCCGAAGCGGCAGCGGGTGGTCCCATCGCGCTGGTGCGCGATGGCGACATCATCTCGATTGACATTCCCGCGCGACGCCTGGACGTGGAGTTGTCCGACGAAGAATTGCAGCGTCGCCGCGCCGAGTGGAAGCCACCGCAACGTCCGTTGAGTGGCTGGCTCAAACGTTATGCGCAGATGGTCACATCGGGAAGTCAGGGCGCGGTGTTGCGCGCGTAAAAAATGTAGCACAGGATTCAAGCCTGGTCACTCCTCCGGGCGATCATTGCGAGGAGCGTTTTTCGCGACGAAGCAATCTCCAACGTGCGCATTGGAGATTGCTTCGCCGCTGCGCGGCTCGCAATGACACGTTACCAATCCTGTGCTACTTTAATGCAAAGTACCCCTCGACGATTTCACGCACAATCGGCGCGGCGGTGGTGGAGCCTTCGCTGCCGTGTTCCGCAATCACCACGACGGCGATTTTGGGATTGTCGGCGGGGGCGTACGCGGCAAACCACGAGTGCGGTTCGCCGCCCTTGAGCACCTCGGCGGTGCCGGTTTTGCCGGCGACGGACACTTTGGCGCCGCGAAACGCGGTGTACGCTGTGCCATCCTTGTCCGTTGTGACGCGCGCGAGTGCTTGACGCAGTGCCGCCAGTGTCGTTGCCGAGACGGGCAATTTGCCGCGCGTTTCGACCGGAAACACTTTTTCCGTACCATCGGCGAGCGACGCGACGCGCGCGACGAGACGCGGACGATACAACGTGCCGCCGTTCGCAATCGCCGCCATAATGTCCACGATTTGCAGCGGCGTCGTCAACAAATCGCCCTGACCGATGACCATGTTCACCGCATCGCCGGCGCGCCACGTGTCTTTGCTCGGGTCAGGCACTTTGCCGGGCGATTCGGGGAGTTCGATGCCGGTCGCTTGCCCCAGGCCGAACGCGCGCGCAAAATTCGGCAGCAGGTTCGGATCGGTTTGATAGAGTTTGTAGCCCACCTGATAGAACGTCACGTTGCACGATTGCACGAGCGCGTTGGAAAGTGAAATCGTCCCGTGTCCTTTGCCAGTGATGGGATAAATCCAGCACACTTTGCGATAGTTTTGCCCCAGTCCATCCCAGTAGCCCGAGCAATTGAACGTCGAGTTGGGTGAGTACAAACCTTTTTCGATGGCTGCAGAAAACGCCACGACCTTGAACACCGAACCAGGGGGGAACGCGCCCTGCGTCACGCGATTGACGAGCGGCGCGCCCGGATCGTTGACGAGCGCGCGAAATTCAGCGGGCGTCATTCGTTGCGAGAGACGGTTCGGATCCCACGTGGGGACGCTTGCCATCGCGAGAATGTTGCCGTTGGTAATGTCCATCACCACCGCCGCGCCCAACCGCGTGCGCGCGCTCAATGCTTTTTCGACAATCGCTTGCAGGTCAATGTCGAGCGTCGTGTACACGTTTTGGCTTTGTTTGACCGGCGCGCTCGCCAGCGTCGCAGTGATCGCGCCGCTGGGTGAAAGCACCACGAGTTTGCCGCCGCGTTGCCCCGCCAGATAGGACTCGCCCCACGCTTCCAGACCCGATTTGCCGATGAGGTCGCCCTCGCGATAACCTTTCACTTGCAAGCGCGCGAGTTCGTCCGCATCAATCTGCCCGACGTACCCAATCGCGTGCGCGGCAAGAGTACCGCGCGGGTACGTGCGAATGTCTTGCGTCCTGTCAATGTAAATGCCCGGCTGACTCAACGCATCGAGATTCGCGCGCGCCTGCTCTTGCGTCAGTGTGCCGATCGGCGTGCGCCAATCGCCGGGGGAATTGCTGTACATCGCTTTGATTGCACTCGCCGATTTGTTGAAGAGGCGCGCGAGCGTCGTCAGCACCGCGTTTTCGTTTTTCATCTGCGCGGGCACCACTTCGACGACGATGAGCGTTTGCGGTTGCGTGAACGGTCTGCCCTTGCGATCGAAAATATCGGCGCGCGCGGAGACCTGCGGTTGATAGCGCACACTGCCGCCACTCGCAAGATGCGGCAGGATCAGTCCCGGATTCCATAGCACACCCCACCGACCTTGCTCGCGACGCAAGAGCATCGTATAGTCGTACTGCAACGTGCCGAAGAGATGCGTTTCCAGCGTCGCGGTGTATTTCGCTTCGGCTTCGTTCCCCTCTTCGCGCGTGGATTGCAACGTGGCGCGCACGGTCTTGAGCGTCATCTCGGTTGCAATGCCCTTGTAGCGCGCGACGAATTGCTCCGCGCTCGTCGTCTCCTGACGACTGGGCGCGAGCATCGTGTACATTGCGTTGTAATCGGATTCACTCCACGCTTTGAGAAACGCGCGCGCGGTATCTTCAGCAAAGGTTACCGGAGTTGGCGTAAAGGCAGGAGTGGGCGTGTGACGGAGTGAACTATCGAGGGCAGAGCAACTCACGAGTAGCAGTGCCAGGAGCAGCACCCCGCGAGGAAAAAGGCAGACAAATCGGATGGTCATCGGTAATCACCTGACAGCGATTATAAACGCGTTGACGCGACGCGTCAAAACCCAGGGCATGTGCAAAGTTGGGCACGGGCGGTTGAAACCGCAGCAATCGCAAGCGTTCACGCCTTTTGCAGTTTTGAGAGTGTCAAGCCTTATGCGTGAACGCTTGCGACACATACCCGAAGCCGCCCTGCGGCGGCTAGAATTCAGCCTGCGGAGGTAGGCGCGTCGGGACGAAGCATTATGCGCCCGTACCTGTTGCTGCGACTTGAGTCGCCCAACGGCTTGTCAAGTGACTTTGCACCAGCTCTGTCAAAACCCAGGGGGACTTGCCAACCCAAGCCTCTGTGAGTATGATTGCATTGTGTTCGAGCCAGCGTATTTGAAATTGGCGCGCACCGGCGAACTGGCTGAACGCGTGCGCGCCGCGTATCAACATCTTCACGCGTGTGATTTATGCGCGCATCAATGCCGCGTGAATCGCTGGGAGACGACGCGAGGCACAGTGTGTCGCACCGGCACGCGCGCGGTGGTCGCGAGTTTTCACCCGCACTTTGGCGAGGAGGCACCGCTTGTCGGCTATGGTGGTTCGGGTACGATTTTCTTTTCGTGGTGCAATCTGCGTTGCCAGTATTGCCAGAACTATGAAATCAGTCAGTTGGGCGAAGGGACGGAGGTAGAGCCAGAAGAGATTGCCGCGATGATGCTGCGTCTGCAAGAGGCTGGCTGTCACAACATCAATTTTGTTAGCCCCAGTCACGTCGTTGCGCCAATTCTGGCGGCGACGTTGATTGCGGCGAACGCCGGCTTGCGCGTGCCGCTGGTGTACAACACCGGCGGCTATGACTCGCTCACCGCGTTGCAACTCCTCGATGGTGTGATTGATATTTACATGCCCGACCTCAAGTACTCCGATGCAACGCTGGCACGCAAGTACTCGAAAATTCGCGATTATCCACTGGTCAATCGCGCAGCGGTGAAAGAGATGCATCGTCAGGTCGGCGATTTGCAATTGGACGAGCGCGGCATCGCGCAGCGCGGTTTGTTGATTCGCCATTTGATTCTGCCAAACGATCTTGCCGGGACGCGCGAAATCTTGCGTTTTGTGGCGGAGGAAATTTCGCGCAACACCTACGTCAACCTGATGACCCAGTATCGCCCGTGCTATCAGGCGGCGACCTTTCCCGAACTGAATCGGCGGATCACGCGCGAAGAGTTTGCGCGCGCGGTGCAATGGGCGGAGGAATTCGGCTTACAACGTCTAGACCATCGCGTCGCGCGATTTTGACGCGTAACGGGCGAATGAATTCGCAGCAACAACTACCCAAAGCCGCCCGACGGCGGCTTGAACCTGCGCAGGCAGGTTTGGGGTAGTCGTAGACGCGATTTGAATCGCCAGAGGCAAGTCACCGCCCGCCACGACAGATGAAAATTTGCCGATTGAAATCGGCGCTGGCGAGCGTTTCCGCTGGGCATCCGCCTGCGCGGACGCGCGCCTTCGCCTGCGCGGGCAGGCGACCTTCAGCAGGGGCGCAATTAATTGCGCCCCTGCTGCACGGGCGCGCGCGCAGCGATTTCAATCGCGGCTATCTACAAAGGAGTGCGTATGTCATCCCATCCCTTGCGTCTCCGTGATTATTTTACCCTCAACGTGTACTGGTTCGCGCTCTCGTTTCTGTGGAATGCGATGGCGCCGATTTTGCTGCCTGTGCTTGTCCTGCGTGTTGTAGACGAAGCCAACAAGGGCAGCGCGCTGGGCACGCTTTCGAGCCTGGGGCTGGTCATCGCGACCATTGTGCAACCTCTTGCCGGCGCATGGACGGACACGCGCACCACGCGCTGGGGCAAACGGCGACCGTACCTTGTAGGCGGCACGCTGTTCGATGTAGTGTTTCTGCTTGCGATGCTGTGGGCAGGCGATTATCTCGCGCTCCTGGTGGCGTACGCTTTGTTGCAGGTCGTATCGAACATTGCGCACGGACCGTATCAAGCGTACCTCACCGATTTGGTGCCCGAAGCGCAGCGCGGCAAAGTGAGTGGCGTGAAACTCGCGTTTGAAATGGTCGGCGTGATTGTCACCGCGCTTGTGATGGGCAATCTCGTGGGGCAAGGGCAACTCCTCGCCGCCTTTCTCGCCATCATTTTTGTCCTGTTGCTGACGATGGGGATAACCGCGTGGGGTGTAGACGAACGTCCCTTCGATGGCGTCGTCCCTGTCTCATCTTCAGAATCTTCGTTACCTGCGTCGCGGCTGCGCGGGCTGGTGCGCTTGATCTTTCACAGCCGCGATTTTTTCTTGTGGTTGATTTCGCGTCTGGTGATTCTGGTCGCGATCAATCTGGTGCGCAATTATGTGATGTTCTTTCTGGCAGATGTCCTGCGCCTTGAGAATGCCGCTGCTGAGACCGGCAATCTGCTGGCGATTCTGGGAATCGCTGTCGCAGTGGTCGTTTATCCTGCCGGCGCGTTGAGTGATCGGTGGGGACGCAAGCCGCTCATCGTCGTCTCGGGCGTACTGGGTGTGGTAGGTGCGTTCGCCTTGATGCTGGCGACGACGCTGCCGGCAGTGTTCGTCGCCGGGACAATTCTGGGTGTGAGCATCGGCATTTTTCTGAGCGTGAACTGGGCATGGGGCGCGGATTTGATTCCCGCTGACGCAGGAGGACGTTTGCTGGGGATTTCCAACATTGCGACCGCCGGCGCGGGGGTGGTCGCGGGGGCAGGGGGCTGGATGCTCGATGGGTTCAACGCGCAGGCACCCAACCTGGGTTATACCGCCCTGTATCTCACTGCGGCGATGTGCTATGTTCTGGGAACAGTGATTGTAATCGGCATAGCAGAGAAGCGAGGGTAGAAACCCGATTTCTACAGGCTGGGATCATTTTCAACGATTTGCAAAAAGACTTCAACGAGATGCGGATCAAAGTACTTGCCGGCTTGAGCACGCAGATACGCGCACGCCTCGGCGCGCTCCCACGCGCGACGATAGGGACGCTGTGAACGCAGCGCGTCCCACACGTCCACGATGGCAAAGATGCGCGCAGCAAGCGGTATCTCTTCACCTTTGAGACCGCGCGGATACCCACTGCCATCCCAGCGTTCGTGATGGCAGTAGGGGATGTCAATCGCCTTGCGCAGATACTCGATGGAGGAGAGCATCTCGTAGGCGTATTGAGGGTGTCGTTGCATCTCTTGCATCTCGGCGCGTGTCAGTTGACCTTTCTTGCGCAGAATGCGATCGGGAACTGCCATCTTGCCAATGTCGTGCAACAAAGCCCCGCGGCGCAAGTGCACGAGTTCGGCTTCAGAGATGCCCAGTGCGCGTCCCAGGCGCATCGTGAGTTCAGCGACGCGTCGGGTGTGTCCTTCCGTTTCCCGATCGCGCAAATCCAGCAGATACGCCCATCCCTCAATCGTCGAATCGTAGGCAATTGCCAGTTCCAGATGCGACTGCTGGAGATGGGTAAACAAATCGGCGAGTTCAATCGCGATGGCTGCCTGTCCTGCCAGGGTCTCTAAAAATTCCAGCCATTCTGCGGTGGCTTGATGTGGTGCGCGGTGAAAAATCTCCAGGACACCTTTCGGCTGCCCCTTGGACATTAGCGGCGCAGCGTAGTAGGCAACAAAATTTTCCTGCGCGCATAATTCGGCTCGCGGATCCTCACGAGATGTCAGATTGGGATAATGGATGATGCGCTGTTCCAATACCGCTTCCGCCGCGTAACCTTCCCCAAAACGAAGATGCTGAGAGGTAAAAGCCAGATGGCGAAAACCTTTGCTGGCTACACATTCTAGCATCTGCGTATCAGGATTCAGTACCAGTGCACAGGCGGCATCTGCCTCCAGTTGGAGGATGGCTTGCTCCAACAGGATGTTCAAAGTCACATGCAAATCGAGGCTTGCACTGAGCGCGGTATCAATCGTATGTAACGCGTTCAGGCGACGCACTTGACGCTCTGCCTGTTCGTAGAGTTGAGCGCGATAGATGGCGTTGCCTGCCATTTCTGCCAGCGTCTGAACGAGACGCGCTTCGGTGGGTTGAATCACACGAGGCAAGGAGACTCCAATGACCACCACACCAATCGTCTCTTGCGCGGTGCGAATGGGTGTGCACACGCCCCCCCAACCTGCCGGAATTCTGGTGCTGTAGGCTCGGTCTTGCATCAAGGGATCGGTGCAAAATTCGCGCGCAATGTACGTCTGTCCCGTTGCGATGACATACTCCACAATGCCTTCGGCGGCGAAGATGTGGCTGTGGTTGGCTTGCGCAAATTCGCCCCGCGTCGCCACCTCCCGGGGAATCGCGTGCTCGGGGTCGTACAGTACGGCGACGCCGTCCTGCGCGTCCAGTGCGCGCAGAGTCGCATCGAGCAGAGCGGGAAGAATCTCGTGCGTGGTGGACGCCCGGCGTAACACCGACGAGACCTCGTTCATCACTTCCAGTTCGCGGAGACGCCGTTGCGTTTCCTCGAACAGGCGCGCGCGCTGAATGGCGACGGCGACCTGGTCCGCAATCGTCATCAAGAGTTGTTGATCCTCCTCACTGTAAGCGTTCGGCGTGTACGATTGAATGCTAATCACACCAACCACGTCTTCGCCTACCACGATGGGCACTCCCAACCAGGCGCGCGGGGGCTTCATTGTTCCAAACAACGTTTCTGGAGCAGGAGGAGGAAAACGGGTATCAGTTTCATAATCTCGAATCAACAACGGACGCGCCTCACGAATCACGTGCGCGCCCAAGCCCGCTTTCATCGTGCGGCGCTGCGGAGGTTCGCGTACTCCAAGGTCCGTTTTAATCCGATAGTCCAGTTCCTCGGTTGTTGGATCGTATAGCGCAAGATAAAACGCATCGCTGGGCAAGACGGAGGTGATCTCGCGATAGACCGTCTCCAGCAGGTCGTCCAGACGCGTCGGTTGATTGATGGCACTGGCAATACGGTTGATGATCGCCAGTTGCTCGGCGCGATGCTGGGTCTCCTCGGTGAGGCGCACGCGTTTAAGCGCCAGCGCGACCTGATTGGCGAAGAGGGACAAGAGTTGCATCTCCCGTCCGCTCCACACGGGTACGGTCTGATAAATCAGATACAACACACCGAGATTGACGGGTTGCGCGCGCAAGGGCACAATCACCGCGCTCTGGATATGATGTCGCTGAGCCGAGGGATGCAACAATTTGGGATCGTTGATAAACAGAGGCTTTCCACTCTGCCATACCTGGTGTGACAATCCTTCAGGGCGCGGTTTCCAGTCCTCGAGTTGAACGCCTGCGATGCCAACGCCATAGCCAAAGGTGTGATTCCCCTGCGCATCAAAGAGGTGCATCCACGCGGCGGTTGCCGCAAATGTGTCGCGCAGAATCTGGGTAGCGCGCTGTGCCAGTTCAGCTACATTCTCCGCCGCCAGCATCTGATTACTCAATTCGTAGAGGCGCGTCAGAAGATTGAGCGAGGATTGCAATTCGCTAAAGAGGCGCGTGTTTTCCAGCGCCACGGCGGCTTGATTGGCAAAAAGCGCGAGCAGGCGTTCACTCTCCGCCGAAAACGCGTTCGGTCGTGTACTCAGCACGCCCAGGACGCCGAGTAACCGTTGCTCGTGTTCGATGGGCATCCACAGTCCTGAGCGCAAGGTGGAATCAATTTCGATGTAGCGTGGGTCTGCCGTCAAGTCGGAGACAGAGCAGGGCAATCGTTGCGCCGCGACCTCACGGGCAATCGGCATCTCGCCGCCGGCGGCATACCAGCGCGCTTGCGTTTCCGCATCAAAGCCGATGCACAATTCGGGTTCAAGTGTGGCGTGCGCAGGACTGTAGCGAAAGAAGGTGACCCGATCGGCGCGCAGGGCACGGCGCGCAATGGTGAGGAGATACTCGAGTTGGGCGCGCGGCTCCAGAATGCTATTCAGTGCCAGACCCGCATCGTACAACAACGCCAGCTCTTCGGCGCGTCTCTGGGTCTCTTGCCACAACCGCGCGTTATGCACGGCACCTGCCACCTGGCTGGCAAAGAGCGTGAGCAGCCGCACATCTTCCTCATTGAACTGACGTGACGATGCGCCCAGTTCAGCCACGCTGAGAACTCCCAATAACTCACTTTGATAGAGGAGGGGCACCTGGAGAATCGCCGAGATAGGGGCATGCGCAAAAGGCGCCGCGCGATATTCCCAATGACTGTAATCGTTCACAATCATTGGTTGTCGCGTCTGCGCGACGCGGCCCGCCAGTCCCTCCCCCAATTGCAAACGGGTGCCAAGCGGCGCATCCACCCTCTGCCCCTGTTGCATGACAAATTCCAGAGTGCGCTGCGATGCATCGTAAAGGAAGAGCGCACTGTGGGCAGTTCGCAAGAGCACCCGCGCGCGCTCGACAATCGTCTCCAGCAACGCCATCAAATTCTGTTGCACCGCAATCTCGCGTGCCGTCTCGGCAAGGGCAGCGAGATGCTGGGCGCGCGTTTCTGTCTCGGCGAGCAGACGTGCATTCTCCAGCGCTACAGCGGCTTGATCCGCAAAAGCCTGGAGACGCTGGGCATGCGTGGCATTGAAAAAGTTGGGGGTAGCACTATCCAGACTCAGAAAGCCGATGACCTGACGCTTGAGGCACAGAGGCGCGCCGACGTGAGAACGGATCCACCGTGTTTCGGGCATGTCTATCCAACTGGGGGTTTGTTGGGTATCCGCAATGACGAGAGCCTGGCGCGTCTCGACCATTTGCCGCAAATTCGGCGTCTGGCTGACCGAGAGTTGTGGCGCCAGGCTCCAATCCGTGCGCGGGACGCGAAAACGATAACGCACGAGGCGCGCCTCATCCCCTTGAATCAACATCAAGTTGGCACTATCGTACGGGACGACGCGTTCGACGTTGGTCAGGATACGATGGAGGACTTCATCAAAGTCGAGCGTGCTACTGAGTGCTGCGGCTGTATCCCGCAGGGCTTGAGCCAGTTCGCGCGCTTCTCGTTCAGCTTGCAACAGGCGCGCGTTTTCGATGGCGTTGACGCACTGTTGCGCGACGGCTTGCAAGAACGCGATTTCGGAGGGCGTAAAGTGACGCGGCTGCCGCTGCCAGAGGATGATACCCCCGGTGAGATGATCGTCCCGAAACATCGGTACCGCCAGAATGGCACGAATGCCTTCATCGCGCACCAGATCAAGAAAACGCGGATCGTAATCCTGGAGAATGTCGGGAAATTGGATGGGCCGCCGCTCCACGACGGCGCGTCCCAGTGCACCTTCGCCGGGACGTACACCGATCGCGTTCAATGCTTCGGTAAAGGCGCGACTGACACCATGCCCCACCGCCAGGCGTAACACGCCACTTGCATCGGGAATGTATACACCACTTGCGTCGGTCTGTGCCAGTTCGGCGGTGGTGCGCGCAATCACGCTGAGGACTTGATTCAAATCGGAGACAGCGGTCACCTGGCGGCTGAGATGCGTTATAGTCGCTAACTCTTCGGCTTGCTGGCGTAACGCCTCGACCGCACTCTTTTGTTCGGCGGCACGTTGTTGCAAAGTGGCTGCCATTTGATCGAGGGCGTGTGCCAGTTGACCGAATTCGCTCGTGTCATGCACGAGTTCCGTACGTGCCCCCAGATCGCCGGCTTCGAGACGCCGGGTCGTATGGAGCATCGCGCGCACATTCCGGGTGATAAACCGATCGCCATATAACCACGCCAGCGCCGATGCAAAAAAGGTCACCAACATCAGTCCCAGGGCATCGCGATAGACTGAGCGATCAATTTCGGCGTACACGGTGGTGGTCGGAATGCCAACCCCCAGATACGTCTCTGAGCCAAGGGGCACAAAGGCGTAGAGGCGGGTCATCTGGTCGGTATCATGAATTTCGGCGATGTATCGAACTTCTGGCAGGTTGAACCATTGGGCACGCCGTGTCAGGGTGAGGGCATCCAGTTCTAGAACGTGGAAATCGGGATAACGGAGAGCAAAGGCATAGTCGCGTGCGAGGAGAGCAAAGGTGCTATCCGGAGGCATGTTTTGCGCGGCGGCGAATTCGCGCAACCACTTGGCATCCAGAGAGGCAAAGACCGCGCCCTGAACCTGTTGCATCTCATCCAGAATGGGTGATGCCAGGTTAATCGTGGGGGCGCCCACAATGACGCCCACTTCGAATTCGCCGAGTGTACTTTGTTGCTGCAAAACGCGTGCAAAGTAAGGACGCCTACTCAGATTGAAGGGTTGTTCCGGCATCACGCCTGCACAGACGAGATTGCCGTGCGAGTCAATCAGACCCAGATTGGCATAAAGTCCTTCACGCCGGAGCATCTCATCAAAAAGGATGGAGCAGGCAATCGGGCTGGAGGGTTCGGCGCTCTGATAGTGCGCCAAGGCGAGGAGGACCTGGTGGGCGGTCCCTAGCAGGGCGCGTTGATCCGCTGCTGCGCGCAGAGCAATTTCGCGCAGGTGGGTTTGGGCGGTACGGGCACTGCGCTGACGCTGCTCGTACACATCATACAACGCCAGACCAAAGACGGGCAGGAGGGCGAGTAAAACTAGTAAAATGAGGCGGAGCCGTAAGCTCGATAGGAGTATTTTCATGGCGCGAAGTGCTTTTCAGGGCAGGTCGCGCTGGGAGAAGCTATTCCCGCAACGCACTGCGGGTTTATCATAGCGCAAATTCACCATCCCGTCAAACACGTCTGATTTGACTGGGTGCATTTCACTTTGGGGGCAAGTTTCGCCGGGCGAATAAATTCGCTGCAACAACAACGCGAAACCGACCTACGTCGGTTCAAATCCAGTCGCCGTAGGGCGACTTGGGGTCGTGGTAGCCGCAAATTCATTTGCCCGTATCCGATTTGCCCCAAAACTGAAATGCACCCGATTTGACACGCGTGGCAATCCGCGCTAGGATTGCGGGTGAATCATGCATTGGATAAGGGAGTTGCAGGCATAACCGTCGCCACGACGAAAATGTTGCACAGGATTGAATCCTGTGCTGCGCGCCAACGCGCGTCCTTTCGTGTTCAAGGGCGGCGGTCGTCCGTCGGCGGTCGTATTTTCGAAGGAGGCAAACTCTGGATTCGACAGAACTGGCTCACTGGATTCTGGATTTGATTTCTGACAAGCAAGGCGCGGATATTTTAATGCTGGACACGCGTCCTGTCTCGTTCATCACCGATTATTTTGTCATCGCCACGGCGCTGAACGAACGGCAAATGCAAGCCATCACGGAGGAAATTCAAAAGCAACTTAAAAAGCGTTCCATCCTGCCACTGGGCGTTGAGGGCACACCCCAATCGGGATGGATTTTGCTGGACTACAACGGCGTCGTGGTGCATCTCTTCAGCGCGGCAATGCGCGATTACTATCGGCTGGAAAAGTTGTGGGAACGCGCCCCCGTAGTCGTGCGAATACAGTAAAATTGAGAAACCAGGTTTCGTGCAGAAACCTGGTTTCTTTTATTCGTTCACCCAGCGATCTATTTCTCGCGTGTAGGCACACAATTCATCGGGCGTAAACCATAACGCGATTTCCGCGCGCGCGGTGTCCGGCGAATCGGAGGCATGAATCAGATTGCGCAGTCCCATCAACGCGTAATCGCCGCGAATCGTGCCCGGCGCGGCTTCCCAGGGACGCGTCGCGCCCACCATCGCGCGCACGACCTGAATCGCCTCGTGCCCCTCCAGCACCATCGCCACGACCGGACTGGCACTGATGTAACTGACCAGACTTTCGTAAAAGAATTTGCCTTGATGCACCGCGTAGTGTTTCTCCGCCAGTGCACGACTGACCTGCACCATCTTGAGAGCGATGATTTTCAGACCACGCTCTTCAAAACGCGCCAGAATTTTACCGACCAAGCCTCGCTGTACTCCATCGGGTTTGATGATGACGAGGGTTTGTTGCAAGGTGTCCTCCAGTGATTCGATTTTTTATCACGATGATACACGCTCGAGCACCAGGCGGTACTCGGCGAGTGCTTCCGCCAGGCGATCGGCACGCGTGTACGCATCGCCCAGAATGCGATGCACTTCGAGTGGAACGCCGGGACGTTTGGCAAGCACTTCCAGATCCGCAATCACTTCTTTGATGAGCCGAGGGGCTTTTTGCACGACGTAATCGTACTCGCGCAAAGCTTCGGCGATTTGATTCGCATCGCGATATGTGCGTGCCAGAATCAGATGCGATTCGCCCCGCACCGATACTTTGCGTTTCCGCTCCGTCGGTGGCTTGGTGGGTGGCGCCGGCGCGGGTGGTGTGGGTTGACCAAGCCACGTCGGCAATTCTTCGCGCGATTCGCGCGCAGGTTCGGCAGGCGCGGGTGGTGTGGGTTGACCAAGCCACGCTGGCAATTCTTCGCGCGATTCGCGCGCGGGTTCGGCGGGCGCAGGTGGCGTGGGTTGACCAAGCCACGCTGGCAATTCTTCGCGCGATTCGCGCGCAGGTTCGGCGGGTGCGGGCGGCGTCGGTTGACCAAGCCACGTCGGCAATTCTTCGCGCGATTCGCGCGCGGGTTCGGCGGGCGCGGGTGGTGTGGGTTGACCAAGCCACGCTGGCAATTCTTCGCGCGGTTCTGGCGGTTTCGTTTCTTCCTTCGCCGATTCTGACTCCGCCATCAATTGACTCAACCACGTTGGTATTTCGGGCGCGGGCGCTTCGGGAACTGGCGAAACAATTTCTTCCTTTGGTCTGGCTTCGGCAAGCCAGGGCGGCAACGTCGTTTCCTCGGGCGCAATCTCCTCTTGAGGCGCGGGCGTTTCGGTTGCCGCCTGGATTTCTTCGATCCACGAAGGGGGCGCGGTAGCAGGTTCTTGCTTTGCCTCTTCGCGCGTCCACGACGGCAGGACACCGGCTTCCGTAACGGCAGGTGTTTCGGCGAGTGTCTCACCAGCCTGACGTAGTTGGGCTAGCCAATCGGGTATCTCTTGCGGCGCTTCAGATGGCGCGGTTTCGACTGGAGCCGCCGCGCTGGGTTCAACCGACGGAAGTGGCGCGGCTTTTTCTTCGCCCGGTTCTGGCACTGGAGTCGCCAGCCATGGCGGGAGCGTTGTATCGAACACAGGTGGCTGGATGGCTGGTTCGGGTTCACGAATCGGTTCGGCTGGCGCTTCGATGGTGATCGTTTCGCTGGGGACTACCGCTTCGGGCGTTGGCGCCGGCGCGCTTTCGACGAAACGCGGCACGCGTGGTTCGGCAAGCGGCAGGGGAGAACGCGCGCCAAACATTTGATTTGCCACTCGATTCGTTGGATCGAGTTCCTGGGCGCGCTGCAAGTACTGTTCACTTTCGGCGAGACCGATTTCTTTCCACACGGCGCCCAGAATCAAATTCGCTTTGAGGCAGTAGGGTAACACCTGGAGAAGGGCTTGCGCGGTTTCGGCGGCAGGTCGCATTTGCCCGGCTTGCCAGAGCGTTTGCGCCAGAGCGACGCGCGCATCAAAACGTTTTTCATCCGCCGCGACGATAGCACTCCATTCTTGAATTGCCTGCGTGAACAAACCTTCTTGCATATGCAACCGCGCCAGCGCGCCGGGGGTCAACTTGAGACGCGCGCGCGGGCGCCCGTTCAATTCGTGATAGAGGCGTTGCAACTCTTGATGCAATTCCAGATTGCCGGGCGAGAGTTCGTAGGCGCGCTCCATATGCCACACTGCCTCGGCAATCAATTGCTCCTGTTCGAGCAAAACAGCGAGCCCCGCGTACGCGATGATGTTTTCCGGGTCGGCGCTGAGGACGCGACGAAACACATCCCTGGCGTCCTCCTGTTGGCCCTTTTCCAGCAGGGCTTGACCCAGATGACTGTACACATCCACGTACTTGGGATAGTAGCGCAGGATGTGTTTGCAGATGGCAATGGCTTCGTCGTTACGATCATTCCGAATCAAATCGCGGATTTGATCGCTATAAGCCGTAAGTGTGACCTGCTCGTCCACCATTTCCCCCAGCCGTATTATGCCCTGTTTTGGCAAAATAGTCAATCACACCAGGTTGTGCACTCCTTTCAAATGTTCAACGTAATGCCGCACGGCGTCGAAGGCGTACTCGGGATGCGGCGATGCGCCAAGGGGATCGGGAATGTTCTCATCGCCGAGCAACGCGTGGCACGTCGCCGCCACGCCGTAGGCAAGCGCAGGCAGGTGATAGCCGCCCTCCAGCGTGAAAATGATACGCCCACCACACAGGTCACGTGCCAGCGCGACCAGCGTGCGCGCCAGCGCGCCATAGCCCGCCACAGTGAGATTTTCCATCGCCAGCGGATCGCTCCAGTGTGCATCGTACCCTGCCGATACGAGAATCAATTGAGGCGAGTAGCGTTCTGCCAGCGGCACCAGCAACTCGTCAAAGATGTATTGGAATCCTCGATCACTAACTCCTGCAGGCAAAGGGACGTTCGCCGTGTAGCCCAACCCTTCGCCTCTGCCGATCTCGCGCCAATCGCCGGTGCCGGGATAATGCGGATACTGATGCGTCGAAAAATACAACACGCGCGGGGAATCGTAGAAAATGTCTTGCGTTCCGTTGCCGTGATGCACATCGTAATCCACAATCAACACGCGTTCAAGCCGATGCGCCTCAAGCGCGTGCTGAGCGGCGATGGCAACGTTGTTGAAAATGCAAAAGCCCATTGCGCGCGTGCGCGTGGCATGATGACCCGGTGGGCGAACCAGAGCAAACGCATTGTCCACCTCGCCTGCGATGACCGCGTCCACCGCGCGCACGAGTGCGCCGGCGGCTAACAGCGCCGCGTCCAGTGTGTACTCGTTGGCATACGTGTCAGGATCGAAATGACCGCCACCGCGCGCGACGAGTTGCTTGACGCGCGCGAGATGTTCGCGCGTGTGCACCGCCTCGATGTGCGCCTCTGTTGCCGGTGCTGGCTCCAATGGCATCAGGCGCGGGAGCAGCGCAGTCTCGTCCAGCGTACGCAGAATCGCGTTCAACCGTTCGGGAGATTCGGGATGACCGTACTCTTGATGTTCCAAAAAGAGCGGTGCGTACAAATAGGCGGTTGTCATCGCGCTCCTTTTCTGTTTTTGCAGCGCCACACCACTCCCACCGGATACCCCATCATTTTGGCGACATCGCCGGTGACGCGGATGAGGGGCACCCACGCCAGCGCGCGCAAACGGTCACGCCACGAAAGATTGCGCAACATCGGCAGGAGGCGTCGGTAGGGCGTGAAAAACATTCCGAACGCTCCCAGAACCAGAATCGTCAAACCCAGTTGCCAAAAACCGGAGATGACGAGGGCTATGGTGAGCGGCAAGGCGAGCAAGTAGGTGGTGTAGCGAATCACGTGACGCAGGAACCACAGATTAGCTTTGCCATCGCCGCGCGCATAGTGATAGTACTGCTTGAAGAACGCGCGCAGAGTCGGACGCGGACGGAAATAAACGATGGCGCGCGGGGCAAACACAAAACGCATCCCGGCGCGCCGCAGCGCAAAATCGAAAATCAAATCCTCGCAAAAGTCGAGCCATTCCGGATAGCCGCCGACACGTTCCCATGCGGCTTTGCGAAACGCGACCGAACGCGAGGAGGGCAAGAATTTTTCCGGGTGAATGTCGCGCAACACCGGCAAGGTGGTTGCGGCGAGGGCAATCTCGAAAACACTCTGCGGGTCAGGAATGAAAAAACCCGAGACCACGTCAACGACCGCCGACGGCTGACTATTGACTGCCGAATTTCTTGTGGCGTTGCTTGTCGGTCGTTGGTCGAAAGGTGCGAGCAACTCTGCAACCCACTTCGGGTCAAGCCGCACACCGGCATCGGTCGCGCAAATAATGTCGCCGCGTGCGGCGCAGATGGCGATGTTGCGCCCCTGGGAAATGTTCGCGCCGGGTGCGCTGATGATGTGCATCGGCAACGTGCGCGCGCGTTCGTGCAACACCGCCAGCGTGGCGTCGGTCGAGCCCCCATCTACCACGATGATTTCGTCGGGCGCGCGCGTCTGCGCGGCAATCGAATCGAGCAGGCGCGGCAGGGCTTCGGCTTCGTTTTTGACCGTGACGATGAGTGAGACTTGCACGAATGCATTATAGCACAACTTTTCGAGCGGTATCAATTTCAATCGCCAATGCCCCAAGCGCGAACGCGGCGCCCAGCAGGGCACCACCCACGACATCGGTGAGCCAGTGCTCGGCAAGGTAGACGCGGCTGATGAGCATTATGGCTTCGCTGACCAGCAACAGCGTACCCAATCCGATTTTCGTCGCGCGCTGCCAGCGACTGGAGACAAGGATATCCGCTACAATGATTCCCAGAAATGCCGCGCGCAAAGCATGCCCGGAGGGATATGAAAAACCAGGGTGGATGCGCGAACTCAGAATCGGCAAGAGAGGCACATAACGCAAAAAAGCGTGTGGTGTCACCGGTTGGTAAACCACCGTTTTGCCCATCAGCTCGATGAACGTGGCACTCGCAAAAGCGAGAAGCAGCGGAAGGCGGCGCGCCGCGCGCGCTCGCCAGACCAACAACAGGAAAATTGCACTCGTCACTTCGGCAGAACCGAGAACACTCAAAAGCGAAAAGGGTACGTCCACCAGGCGCGGCAACGCGGCTTGTGTGGCAAGGAGCGTGTTCCAATCTAGCGACTCCCACACGCGCCAGTGCACGGTCAGCGTCAAAAGGAGATAGACGAAACCCAGAACGAATGCAAGCCACATCCAGCGATGTTTCAATTGTCCCTCGATGATGCGTTCAGTCACGCGTCTAAGTAACTATGCAAAAGTTTTTTCCGCTTTGGCATAGCACAGGATAATCAGCCATGCCCTCCATCGCGAACTAGCTCCACCCCTTTCCCCTCCCCACGCCGCATAGCGACGTGGGGAGGGGAAAGCGAGGGAATGGGGTGTGGTCGGGTGGCTTCGCCGCCCGACCACACCTCTCCTCCCATCTCCTCTGTTCTCCCCGCGTGGCGGGGAGGGCAGGGGGATGAGAGGGAGTGTTCCGTAGAGGTGAAAGATTTTTCGTCCGTACGATGACGGCAAAATGACGAGCACCGTAACCTTCCGATGGCAGAAAAGACTTTTGCACACCTACTTAGCAAACGCGAATTGGTAGCACCACAATTCAGAAACCAGGTGTCTCGAAGAAACCTGGTTTCCGGAATGCAGTGCTACGCGCGGATTATCTAACGGAAAAATATTTTTGGCAACTTTGCCCCCTCTTGTCAAGGCTGGCAATGAATGCTATAATTAACGGCAGAAAGGGTAGTACGTTTGACCCCGGTCAGTTGGTTCAGTTCAGTAAGGAGGAAAAATGTATCAACGGCTTGTTCTGGTCGGGTACCTGGGTAGGGATCCGGAAATGCGCTACACACCTCAGGGGACACCGGTGACTTCGTTCCCTGTCGCCACCAATCGGCGTTACACGACGGCAGATGGGCAACAGAAAGAAGAGACCGTCTGGTTTCGTGTGTCGGTATGGGGTAAGCAGGCGGAAATTGCCAATCAGTATTTGACCAAAGGACGTCGCGTACTCGTGGAGGGAAGTTTGATTGGCGATGAGAATGGAGGACCACGCATCTGGACCGATAGAGATGGCAAGCCGCGCGCCTCGTTTGAAGTGCGCGCCTACACGGTGCGCTTTATGGAGAGTAAACGCGAAGCCGCAGCCAATAATGCTGTGCCCAATGGCTCTGCCCCTCTTCCGGATGTAGGCATAGATGAGCTGGGCAATAGCGACGAGGTGCCCTTTTAACGCTTGTGATGTCCAGGAGCCGCTTGACACCAAGCGGCTCTTTTGTCGCACGTCAGGGTAGGATAATGCGTACACGTACCGCGCTTATCATCATTGGGCGTTACAAAGAGGAATGGCAAACGCTGTCATCCGAACAAAAGAGCAGTTTCATCGAACGCGTTGGTAGAACATTGAGCACGCTGGAACTGACTCCCATCATCGGTTATCGGCTGACTGCGACCCCCGGCGCGTTCATCGAAGTGTGGGAAGCCGAGGACGCGCGCGCGATTGATCGCGCCATCAAGAATTTGCAAGCGTGGGGGTATTCGCACTATGTGGATGCCCGCTGGATGATGGGCGAGCGCGTCGTCAATGAGTCGTGAATCTATACTCAGCATGGGCACAAACTTTCATTTTGAACTGACTTGCCCGTAACTACTCACCCTGTCATTGCGAGGAGGCGTTTTGTGCCGACGAAGCAATCTCCGCACGGCGAATTCGGGGATTGCTTCGCAAAAAACGCTCGCAATGACATGGTGGCTGAGTAGATACACTTGCCCTTGAAAAGCAAGTGAACAAGCAGCCCACAGATATTGCCCCACCCCCTGCCCTCTCCCCGTTGGGGCGAAAAATTTTTTCGCCCCAACGGGGAGGGGGAGTCAAAGGACAGGGTGGTGGCGGGCGGCGAAGCCGCCCGCCACCACCCCATTCATACCCCCTGCTCTCCCCGCGTCGCGGGGAGAGCAGGGGGCAGGGGGATGAGTGGGGTCAAGCCCTGGCGTGTAAACCCACTTGTTTCAGTGCGTTCATTCTGCTATTGAGTTGGTTGAACAGAAAATGACGCAACACCACTGGAAAATGAAAACTTGTGACCGTTGAAGACATATTTCACAGGGAGAAAGAATGCTTACCGAACAACAAGTACTCGATGCACTCAGTCACGTGCAGGAACCCGAGTTGCATCGCGATCTGGTTTCGCTCCAGATGATCAAGGACATTAAAATCTGCGGTGAAGCGGTCAGTTTCACGATTGTGTTGACCACGCCTGCGTGTCCACTTCGCAGCCAGATCGAAGCCGAAGTGCGCGCCGCGGTGGAACGCCTCGGTGCCAAGCAGGTCAACATCAAATTCGATGCGAGTGTACCGAGTGATCAACGCATCAGCCGACAAATCAACATTCCGGTAAAATCCACGATTGCGATTGCCAGCGGCAAAGGTGGCGTCGGCAAAACCACCATTGCCGTGAATCTCGCGATTGCCCTCGCGCAAAGTGGCGCGCAAGTCGGCTTGATGGACGCGGACATTTACGGTCCCAATATTCCGATAATGGTCGGCATCAATCAGCCTCCGCGTACCCTGGGGGAGCGAATTCTACCGCTAGAGGCATACGGCATCAAGTTGATGTCAATGGGTTTTCTGGTGCCACCTGATCAGGCTGTGATCTGGCGCGGACCAATGTTACACAATGCCATTCGCCAATTCCTCACCGATGTGGAATGGGGTGAACTGGATTATCTGGTGATTGATTTACCGCCGGGCACCGGCGATGTGCAAATTTCGCTTGCCCAATCTGTCCCATTGACCGGCGGCGTCGTTGTGGCGACTCCGCAACCGGTCGCGCTCGCCGATGTCGTCAAGGGCATTACGATGTTTCGTCGGCTGGATGTGCCGGTGCTGGGTGTAGTCGAAAATATGTCGTACTTTATTTGCCCGCACTGCAACCAGCGCACCGAAATTTTCTCGCATGGCGGCGCGGAACAACTGGCGCAAGAACTCGGCGTGCCCTTCCTTGCCGCCATTCCGCTCGATGTGGCGATTCGTGTGGGCGGTGACAATGGTCAACCCGTCACCGCTGTTGCCCCCGATTCGCCCTACGCTTTGCCCTTCAAAACCCTCGCGCAAAAGGTTGCCGCAGCGGTCAGTGTATTGAACACACGCGCGGGACAGAGTCAGGTCATTACTCCTGAGAGTGTGCTCGTGAGGCAGTAAAGACAGTAGGGGCGAGTCAACTGACTCGCCCCTACTGTTCTGTACCGATGACAATGCCCAGCCGCGGCAACACCTGGCGATGCACAATCAAAATCGCCAGCGCGAGCAGAAAGGCAACGCCAAACACCAGCATCGAATTGACAAGGTTGTCCATCAGCAACGGATTCACCAGCAGCACAACGGCAAGGACGAGCATCACGACTCCCCCGACCAGTTTAAGCACGCGTCCTTGCTTTTCCTCCAGGCGCGTCGCGCGCAGCGTGACAACGGCGGAGATAAACACGAGCAACTCGTCGAGGATGTACATCAGCAAATACAAGCCGAGCAGGAACGCGAACATTAGCGCGCCGACGTTGTTCGCCGCGATAAGTTTCGTCCACAAAATCGGCAAGCCAGCGGTGCAAGGCATTTCGATCAGCGTGATGCCGAGCGCCATTGCCGCCGTCGCGCCAATGAGCGCGAACGCAGACTGGTTTGGCGCGAGCAAGCCGCGCATACCGCGATAAATCGTGGGCTTGTGCTCATCCGCAATCGTCAGCGAGACGCCGCGCTTGAACCAGAAATAATCTTTGATGTTGATGCCCGCCATCACGCCGGCGATCAATGCAACCGCGATGCGAATCCACAGCGCATAGCCGATGAACGTAAAGACGCTGAACAGCCCGATGATGATGACCGCGTAGATGCCGGCAGCAACCGCCAAAAATGTCAGCCCTACCAACAATGTTTTGCTGCGCGAACCTGTGTTGACGACGAGCGCGAGCAAGAGCGAGATGACCCACAACGAACACGGATTGAACCCGTCCACCAGGCCGATGAGGATTGTGCTGAACGCCAGCGAATGTTGATCGAGATCAATTTGCCCAAAGAACGGCAAATCGAGAAGATGTCGCTCTCGGGCAGGCGCGGCGGGAACATTCAAATCGGGCAAATCCACACCTCCCGCCGCGAGATACTGTTCGATGAGGCGCGGCAGTTCCGTCGGAATTTGATTTGCGGTCAACGCGCGGTTGCCAATGACCAGCAGTGGCACGCCGGTTTGATCCTTTGGAATTCCAAAACGTTCGGCGATTCGATACAGTTGGTCCACGTCCTGCGCGGTTACTACTTCGACCAGACGAACATCGAGTTGCTCGCCGTACTTTTGCTCCAGCGGCGGCAGAACGCGCGCGAGAATTTCTTCGCAGTGCGGACACCCTTGCATCCAGAACATCACCGCGCGCACGATGGGCTTGGACGCGCGCGCCACAAGAGTCGGCGGGACAGGCGTTGCCGCGACCGGCGTATCGTTGACGATGACGCGCACCGCGGGCGTTGGTGCGCGCGTGGGCGTGGCAGCGCGCGTCGCGGTGGGCATGGGCAACCCAACGCGCTTGTCCAAATCGGGAATCGGCGGCAAACCGATTCCGCCCATCGCCAGATATTTTTCGACGAGCGGAGGAAGTTGTTGCGCCACCTCCAGCGAACCGACCATCGTTTGCGTACCGACGATCATAAACGGCACGCCCCAATCGCTTGGTGGGACGCGCAACGCTTCCATCGCGCCTTCGAACAGTTGCATATTTTCGGGCTGCGATAACTCGAACATATGGATGGCGAGTTGCGCGCCGTACTTTTTCTGCAGCGGGGGCAGAACATTTTCGATGACCTCGTGACAATGCGGGCAGTACTGACTCCAGAACAAAACCGCGTGGACGGTGGCGGGCGCGCGGGCGGGCGTAGGCGTGCGGCTCGGTGTGGGCGTGGGCGCGGCAACCAGATGAGGACGCAACAACTCGACGCCGCCGCGCGCGAGGTAATCATCAATCAACGCGCCCAAGCGCTCCTGAATTTGCTGATTGCCCAGCAGCGCATACTCGCCAATGAAAATTTCCGGCACATCGCCTTTGGTCAAGCCATGCCAGCGTTCGAGCGCGGTCATCACCTCGGATTCGCCCTTTTCCAAATCGTACTTGTACACCATCACCTGGTCAGGTTCGTACTTTGCCAGGATGGGTGGCAAGATGTCGTTCAACAGTTTGATGCAATCGGCGCAATGGCTGCCGTAGAACAACCAGAAATTGACGATGGGCTTGGCATCGTCATTGCACGCCTGACAAATTTTGGCGCGTGTTCTCGTCGGCGTAGAGGTTGCCGCGCCCACGCGCGCGCCGGGCAACTCGATCGCCAAGCCAAGCATCACGAGTATCAAAATCAACACCAAACGTTTCATTCAGTTCTCCGTCATCGTGATCAGGTGTACGCCACTGCCGCAACACGCGCGTGGCGAGCGCGGACGAGATTATAGCGAATCCTGCTAGCGCGAGCAAATCGAGCGCGGGCGGTTGAAACCGCAGCGACGACTCGCGAGTGATTGTTGCCTTCCACGGCGAGCGGGTGGGTCACAAGCCAGGCAACAGCCACGCGCGCAAAAAGGCAATGGCAGAAAGATACGTTAGCGCGATCAGCGCGGCGACCGCGAAGAGCGGCAGCGCCTGTCGCCAATTCGCGGCGGGGCGCGTCAGATTCGCGATGAACGCCGCGACCAGCGTCGTGTGCAACGCGAGAATCGAAATCAAAATTGCCAGATTGAGTGGATACAACAACAGTGCGGATTCGCTGTGGACAATCAGGATGAGCAACGCGCCCAATCCGAGCAGCGCGAAAAATTCACGGCGCGTCGCGAAAATCGAATCGGGATTCGGCGCGCGCCAGAGCATCGAATTGAACACAATGAAAACGAGACTGCCGATCGTGATACCCATCAGCGTCCCTGTGATCAAGCGCAGAATATTTTGCGGTGGGTAGAGATGCGGTAGCCGCGAAAACGTCGCGGCGAATGAGTTGACGCCATCGCCTGCCCACGCGAAGAAGAACAGCACCAGCGCGAAAAGAATCCACGGACGCGGCACGCCCATCGCGCGCGGATGACGCCACGCGTGAAAAATCATCGTGAGCAGCGCGCCCAGATACAGCCCCGTGCAGCGCGCACACAATGGCAGGGGGATGCCCGCGATGTGATACGAATGGTCAGGAAATTGATGGCACACGGCTGAACCGAACCAGTGCGCCGCGAGGAGAAGCCAATCCATCAAGATATTGACTCGGGCATCGAATCGGGCGCGCTGGCGCGCCGCGCGCGCCACACACTCGCGATGAGGGTCGTGATGGGCACCGCAGCGATCAAACCCAGACTGCCGACCAGCGTGCGCACGATTTCCTCGGCGATCATCTCGCGGTTGAGCGTTTGCGTCCACGGCTCCGGGTAAATCTGGAACAGCAACAGCACCGGCATCGCCGCGCCGACGTACGCCAAAACGAGCGTGTTGATCGTCGCCGCGATGTGATCCTGCCCGATGTTCATCGCGCGCCGATACAACTCGCGCCAAGCGAGCGCGGGATTCGCGTTGGCAAGTTCCATCACCGCTGATGCCTGCCCGATGATCACATCGTCCAACACGCCGAGCGTACCGACGATCATCCCCGCGAGCAAAATGCCGCGCAGATTGACTGCCACGCCAGCCGTTTGCAAAAACATTGCCTCTTCCGATCCAAATCCACTCAAGCGCGCGAGATTCACCGCGAGCGCGGCAAGCACACCGGTCAGAATCAACGTGACGCACACGCCCAACAGCGCAGCGTGCGTCTTGAGCGTCCAGCCCTGCGTGAGATACAGCGTGATCGCGAGCAACACGAACGAACCCACGATGCTAGTGATCACAGGATCGCGTCCTGCCAAAATTTGCGGCATAACGAAACCGAGCAGGACGACGAAACTGATCGCCAAGCCGATCAGCGCGCGCACGCCTTTCCACCCGCTCACCAAAATCGCTAGCACGACGAAGACGATGCCCAAGAGTGCCAGCGCGCCTGTACGAACAACATCGGTGATGGTCAACGCATAGCCGCCTTCAGCGCGCGGCGCGATGATTACCAAGACGTGATCGCCTTGCCGAAACAACGCGTCCGCACTGGACAACTCCTGCACGCCATACTCCACCTGAGCGCGTTCGCCGCGCAGTGGACCACTGACGATTTCCAACTCCAGGCGTTGGAACGGTTGCGTTTGACCGGGGGCAATTTCTACCTTGCCCGTTTCGAGCACGCGCACGACGCGCGCTTCGGCGGTCTGCGTGTCATCGGGCACGCTCTCGCGCGGCAAGGGCGCGCTGGGAGGCGTCCACACGAGTTGCGCGAGGATCGTCACCAGAACAATGAACAGCACCACAAAGAAAACAATCGTCGCGACTTGGCGGTCTCGTTTTTCTCGCATCATGTCAATCCCAATTCCAAGTCGCGCCCGCCGGAAACGGCTGAACGCGTTCGCCAAACGCGTTCGCCAGCGCGATCAGCGCGCGTTCGCCGGTGCAGTGATTGAGGTAGAGGCGCGGCGCGTGATAAACATTTTGCAGCATCTCGATCACGTGACGTAGATGCGCGGCGTCCGCGTCAACCAGGTGCGTGCCGCCGACAATCGCGACGATGGGACGCGGGAAAATCTGCCGCACGCGCGCCAGCGTGTTAAGCAATCCTGCGTGGCAACATCCGCACACCACCACCACACCTTCGCGCGTCTCGACGACCAACGACATATCATCGCGATACGGGTCGGGTTGCCAGCTGCCGTCCGCCGGGACAAAGTGACGATCACTGCGCCCTTCGGGTTCTGCGCGCTCGATGATTTCGCCGGTCGTCCACACGCGCGGAACGATCTCCACCGGCGTCGCGCTGAGACGCAGAGGAACGCGGCGCTCCAACTCGTCGCGCGTCATTGTCAAGCCGATGGATTTGTACTCGCTCCCGCGAAGCGCGTAGCGTGGGCAAAAGAGATCGGGATGCGCGTGCAGCGCAAGCGCGGGATTGAGCGCGAGCGCGACGTTCAGCCCGCCCGTGTGATCCCGATGCGCGTGACTGAGCGCGAGCGCGCTCACGCGACGCGGCGCATCGCCCAGCAAGTTCAAATTGTGCGCCAGCACCTGTTCCGTTTGTCCCGTGTCGAAGAGAACGTTGCCGCTGGGTGTTTCGATGAGCAGACTCAAGCCGTGTTCGCCCCAAAAGGGCGCCGCGTGTTGCACCGTGTTGTCAATGAGACAGGTGATCTTTGTCATTGTATTTCTCCCCTGGTATATCTACTCAGCCACCCTGTCATTGCGAGCGTTTTTTGCGAAGCAATCCCCAAATTGGCAGTGTGGAGATTGCTTCGTCGGCACAAAACGCCTCCTCGCAATGACAGGGTGAGTGGTTACCCCCTGGTTGACCGACGACGGACGACCGACGACCACCACGATCCTTTATCTCCCTACGCGCGCTGTGTTTCGTAACGCGCGCCCACCGCGCTCCAAAAACGCGCGCCGTATCGTTCCACCACTTGCGCCTTGCCGCTGGCTTGCAGTTCCCTCAACGTCCTGCTAACTTGCTGTGGCGTCCAACGCTCCAACGCGCGCGCCAGTTCCTCCTCGCGCATCGGGTGGCGCGTGATGATGCTGATGATGGCATCCACCACGCTGTCGAAACCTGTCAAATTGAAGGCGCCTTCGGGATGGACGACGCGCGCAAGGTCGCCGAGGATCGCGGTCGCGCGCATCGAACCCTCCTCGTCGGTGGGCTGCACCCAGGATTCTGCCGGCGGACGCGTCGGCAGGACGATGTGCACCTGATCGGGCTGAATCTGTGGCAACACGGCGGCAATGTCTCGCAGCGTTTCTTCATCGTCGTTCAAACCGCGTACCAGCATCACCTCGACCCACAACTTGCCGCGATACTCGCGCCGAAACGCGACCAGTCCTTCCACGAGCCGCGCAAAAGTGATGTCGGGATGCGGGCGATTGATGCGGCGGTACAATTCAGGTGTGCCCGCATCCAGCGTTGGCAGCACGGCATCAGCCGCCGCGAGTTCAGCGCGCACATCTGGCAAGTGCAACAGTGAGCCGTTCGTGATGACGGCGACGGGCAGATCGGTGAGCGACTTGACCGCGCGAATCAACCAGCCGATGCCGCTATGCAGAGTTGGCTCGCCGGAACCGACAAAGGTGATCCAGTCTATCTTGGCGCGCGTGGGCGCGCTCAACGTGCGCTTGACCTCGGCGATGATGTCCGCGCGCGGCACATACTCGCGTCGCACATTCGTCAGCGGCACAGTGCGTCCCAACTGGCAGTAGACGCAATTCCAGTTGCATGTTTTCAGTGGGATCGGATCAATCCCCAGCGATTGCCCCAGTCGCCGCGAAGGCACGGGACCGAAAACGGTGTTCATTTAGAAACATATCGCCGCGCCGGCGGCGCGACTTGCACCAACCGCTGTGCGATCGGCGCGAACGCTTCGGTGGCATAGTCTTCGATGCTGCCCATGTCGCACAGCCGCGCGATCTCCGGGTCGAGCGGCAGGCGTCCCAGTAGCGGAACACCCAACCGCGCCGCCAACGCGTCGGCGTAACTCGGACCGAAGATGTCGTGGCGTTTGCCGGTGTCGGGACAGACGAAGTAACTCATGTTCTCGATCAGCCCCAGAATCGGAACGCCGATGCTCTGCGCCATCTGCGCGGCTTTGCGCACGACCATGCCGGCCAGGTCTTGCGGTGAACTGACCAACACGATTCCACTCAGCGGTAGCGATTGCATCACCGTCAGCGATGCGTCGGATGTGCCCGGCGGCAAATCTACGATCAGATAGTCGAGCGCGCCCCACCACACATCGCCCCAGAACTGCTGGATGGCTCTGCCGATCAACGGACCGCGCCAGATGACCGCCTGATCTTCGCTCTCCAGCAGCAAGTTGATAGACATGACCTTGATGCCGGTGCGAGTCTCGGGCGGCAGAATCGCGATAGGGCTGTTGTTGGGTCTGACCGTGCGAAAGAAAAACATCTTGGGGATGCTGGGACCCGTGATGTCAGCGTCGAGTATTCCGACGCGATGCCCGGCTTGCCGCAGCGACACGGCGAGCAATCCACTCACCAGCGATTTGCCGACGCCGCCTTTGCCGCTCATCACGGCGATGACGTGGCGGATGTCGTTGAGGCGCTCTGCCGCCCCTTCCTGCTGCTCTCCATAGCCCAAACGCTTTTTGTCTTCCAGACTCATCTCCGTCAGTTGCACATCTACTTGCTGGACGCCATCCAGCGCGAGGACGGCGCGTTTGGCGTCGGCGACGATCTGCTCTTTGAGCGGGCAAGCGAGGGTGGTGAGCGCGAGGGTGAAGCGCACGCGGCTGTTCTCCACGCGCACATCGCGCACCATTCCTAATTCGATCAGACTGCGCTTGAGTTCGGGATCCATCACCTGTTCAAGCGCGTGCTTCACCTGTTCGATTGTAACCATGATGTAGTCGTTTATCCTTTCTGTAGTTTTTTCGATATGCGCCGCGCGATACCCACGAAGAAATTCATTCGGGGCACGGCTTCCATGTAGCGGCGATAGTCCTCTCCCAATCCTTTTTCTCCTCAGACGAGCCAGGGCAACAACTGAACCACCACCATCGAATCTTTTGGAATGTCCGCGATCCCTTCGGGAATCGCCAGGATGCCTTCGGCATCGCTCATAGATTGCAGACGACTCGCCATCTTGTGGGGATGGAAGAGAATGTCGCCGTCTGTTTTCTGGAATCGCCCTTCGATGAACTGGGTCCAATCGCTTTGCCCACTCACACTCTCGGCAAGTTTGACGACGATCTTGGGCAGTCGCGGCTGGCTGTCCCCCGCCAGTTTCAACAGTCCCGGCAGCGCGAGTTGGAGGAAAGCCATTTGATTGGATGGCGGTCCGCCGGGCAGGCAAAAAATCGGCTTGCCGCGCCAAAGCCCGAAACCGACGGCTTTACCCGGTCCCATTTTGACTTTGTGATAAATCCTGCGCCAGCCGAGGCGATCCAGCAGTCCGATCAGCAGATCGTATTCGCCAGTCCACGCCCCGCCGCTGGTAATGATCGCGTCGCTCGGCGCGATTGCCGCAAGCAGTTGGTGCGTGATGAGTTCGGCATCGTCTTGTACCACGCCGACGGTCGTTGACATTCCGTAGAGCGTACACCACGCCGCCAGCGT
>Ga0209162_1000619_pt1 | contig 38405 bp, 32 predicted proteins | sample YNPNPMetaG_FD_187121 | JGI IMG/M metagenome (GOLD analysis project Ga0209162, IMG submission 187121) | Anoxygenic and chlorotrophic microbial mat microbial communities from Yellowstone National Park, USA - YNP NP MetaG (SPAdes) (version 2) ...
GGCTGTAATGATAGCGCTGTTTGCCTTCCTGCAGCAGGTGCTGGTAGCGCAGATAGTCTTCATCGTCACGGAATACTGCCTGCTTGCAGTTGCCGCGGGCAATAACATGGTAGAATGCTCCTGAAAAGTGAGCTCGTGGTTTGCGTGCCATAAAGCATTGATAGCAATTTCTCCCCATCCTGTAAATATCTAATTACCTAAGCCTGACCCCTTTATTAATGTTTGCAGTGATGTGAGTACGGGGGTTCAACGTGACAACCTGTTTTGTCACGAAGGAAGATGCTGCACGGGCTGTATACTACGGAAGCACCAGAGGGCGAGTCTCTACACAGTAAATACGGTACTCGCCAAAAGTCTGTTCGGTTATCCGCCGAAGATTTTCACTGCTAAAGTACTCCGTGTATGGTCAGGCTTACCTTTTTACCGCTTATTGTGGCTTGTGCTTGTGCAGTAAGGCTGCCTTGAAATTTTATACCTGCCCCGCTCAGATCAATTCGTGCCTCATGCACGGTAACCTGCTCAACTACAATGCTGTTTTCAGCAAGCAGTGCAAAGATATAGTGCGCCATGTCTTCGGTATTAAGCGAGCCGCTTACGGTGTCAGAGGTTATGGTGCAGGTGCCCTGAATTCCGGCATGTTGCAGCAATAATTTAGAGTCATGCACTATCAGCGTATCAGACAAGGGAAGCGATAGATTAATTTCGCTGCCGGTAATGGCGACGGTTCCTGATAGTGCATCTGGTGCCGGCGCGCCGGTCAAGGCGATCATCCGGTCCTCAAGAAGCTGTGCGGCTGCGGTTTTCAGGTAATGGACGGCGGCAGGGCAGGTGCTTTTCTTGCTGAGTGTTGTTTCGCTGATGATAAGGTGAGTGTTGTTGAGCGTTATTTCTGTTCTGTCCCGCTCATCCCGGACATAAACGTCGGTATTGCTTGCATCAATTTTTTCAACCGCCAGCTCGCGCAAATCCTGATAGGTCTGGCGCGATTCCCAGAACCAGTCTACAGGATATATAACAATATATTCATACCCTTCATCCATCCAGTCCTCAACCTGTTCACCAAGCTTTAGAACACCGTCGGCAGGCGGATAAGTTCCCTCAATATAACTGATAGCAAGCGCTGCATTCCCGTTATACAGAGACCCAAGTCGCGGCGTAATATAGGAGGTGAGACGCTCGTTGAGTTCCTTTGTGGAAAGCCTCAGGACATCATACAGCCTTCCCGTTCTGCTGCTCCCGTGCTCAACAAGGATAATACCGACCTTTTTGTCTGAAGGGATATGTGCTGTTCTCATCGTGTCCCTGAGCCCGAGATGGAGCGACCGCAAAAAATTATCATAGTGCATGAGCTGTGCTTGGTTGGTGGTGAGCGCACCCATGCGCACCGAAGTGCCGAGCTCCTGGTTCAGCTCATCAACGGTTTTTTGATAATACGGCCATGAGCCCACGGACATCTCGAAATCATTGGTCTTGAGATAAAAATCATAGATGAGAATGCCGGTCGCACCGGCTGTGATTGCGCTGCGCAATTTCTCTTTCACAAGGTTTACAGGCTGGGCATTGCGCACGGGTTGTCTGAATCCGAAATAGCTCTGATGCTCGAAGACCGCATGGTAGTCGCCTGCCGGCAGCGTGCTGATGTCCGCATACAGCGCGAAGGCTTCAGGCTCGGTTTTGACCGAGCCATAACGGGTGTATGCCTGAATATTATCCAAGGCGGTGTTTTCCCAGATATCGGGGATGCCGTTTGGCTTTTGTATCTCAAAAAAAGGGGTGGCAAGGCAGATCGTCCCCTTGTTCCAATGCGGCACGCCAATCACCGGCTCACCGAGCATATCAACCAGATTGTCTGAAATCAGAACATGCTCTGCCAGTGGATCGGCGGGATCCATAACAATCGTCGTATCGTCGGAAAAACACAGGTCAGGGATATTGCCGACCTCCCGCAGGTGCTCCATCAGGGTTGCGGCAAAGGTCAGATGCGGCTGAATCTGTTCAGCACTCCACAAGCCGGTGAGGTCGCCTGAATAGGGCTCTGTTTCAGCGCCAAAGACAATCAGCGGACGGGTCAGATCAATTCCTCCATTGTTGACCATGATGCCGCGGAATTTGGGGATAATGGCAGTGGGATTGTACCGGAGCGATTGAATGTTGATGTCGTTTCCCGCAGCATCAATCGGCACTGCCCGGTAATAGACAAGTCCGTCACGGAAGGAAGTGGTATCAAAGGTCGCTTCATAGGAGGGAGCATTGCCTAAGACCACCACCGGCTCAGCCTCTTCTGCTGTTCTCAGTTCATAGCGCACGGCAGCAGGAACAGGCGCTCCATCACCCTTGAGTGAAGCTTTAAGCGTTATTATCCCCGATACCTCATCGCAGCCGCGGGGGGTTTCATACTCTATGCGTATGGCAGTGTCAGGATCGTATTCCTTGATGCATGCGGACAGCGACAGTACAAAAATGATGGCAACAAGTAAAATGCTTCCCTTTTTCATGCCATGCCCTTTCATGATTGTTTGTGGCAATACGAGGGCTCATTTTTTTTATAGCCTGTCCAGAAAAGTGACCGTTGCTTCCACAATCTGGCGCTGCTGTTCTTCCCGTGGGATCAATGCAGGGTTGTCGTGTTCCTGCTGCGGCTCAGGCGCGGTATCGTAATAGCCGAACTGGGTATGGTTGCCGCCCTCAATTTTTACAAACTCAGTTCCGGGCGGTAGCTGCCGGGCACCCGACTCAATTTCATCAGGATAGCCATCTTCTGACCCGTAAATTGAAATGGCTTTGAGGGGCTTGTATTTTAGGTTGAAAAAAAACGATGGCCATGACGCCCAGAGGATAACCCCGTCAACTTCCCAGGTAAGGCGCTGGGCGAATTTGCAGGCAAATGAACCGCCCATGGAATGTCCACCGATCGCCCATGTCTTTATATCTTTGTACCGCGCGATGATGGTGTGCGCCCGCGCCCAACCTTCCATGGCAAGGTCGTCAGGCATGGCGGCAATGACTGTGAGGTACCCGGCACGTGCTATGGCACGGGCTGTCGGCGCATAAGATCGGGCATCCACTTTGCCACCGGGGTAGATGATGAAACCTTTTTCAGGTGCTGCTCCAGCGGGTTCAAAAGCATAATAGTAGGGGTTTTTCAGGGGCAACGGGAACGTGCCTGTGGTGACCGTTACCTCATTATCGGACTGGAGCGCTTCAAGGGCTTCGGGCAGTGGCGGATAGCTTTCCCGTGCATGCGCTGAAGCCGACAGCAGCGTCAGCAACCCGATCAGGACAGCCCCGAAAAAATTTTTCTCCGTGGTCTTCATACTGACACCTCCTTCTCCCAAAACTGAGCGATGTGTTGCGCTTTTGCTTCCTCCACCTGCCTGTAGGCAACAGCGAAGATCACCGACTATTTTTCAGATGACCGTTTGTCTCGAATTTTATCCATAAACTCCGGGGTGATCACGGTTATGCCTTCTTTTTTAGCTTCTTTGACAATGCCGCTGATAACCTTGTTTAAAAAGATGCTCGGCACTTTCACAATTTTTGCGCAGGCTTCATCCTGCCAGGTAATCTCAGGATCAAACCGGGAACATGCATATTTCACAATGTCAAGGGAATTGCCTTTTTCTTTCGGTATCGGGACAGCATACGGACGAGCGTGTTTCGCAAACCAAAACCTGACATTATCCCGGTAGCCAAAATCAACCGGTAGAGTGGGGAACCCTTTTCCTTTGAAGAGGCAATCGCGCCATCTTTTCTTCATGAGGATTTTATCAATACGGAGCAAAAAATGACACTCGATCAGTTCCTCATGAGGTTTCAACGGATAGCGGTCATCCCAGGTACACTCAAATACCTGAAATGCTTCGTTGACAATTTCAGGAAACTGCGGTGATCCGTGGCTGCTTGAACGGGTTGACGGCCGTAGGGTAAAGATGCTGTTTTTCATTTTTTGTTCAGTGGTCTCGCCGGGATACCCAAGCATGACACAGTTTTTCATGTACTTTTTTTTGTGGGGGATAAAGTTGATAGCGCAGACCTTTGTCCTAACAATGTTCTGAGCCGTATTGCTGGTACCACGGGCAATCAGCATCATGGCATGATCCTTCCCGCCGGTGATCATGTGCGGGAAGCAGAGTGAGTAAGGTCCAAGGTTGGTCTTGCCTGATTCCGCGAGGGTGCTTACCAGCACCACCGGCATGGGGAAAAAACTTGATGTCTGATAAAAGTTATCCAAAATTCGCACGTCAACAAAATCTTCTGACCCTTTCCACCACATAACATCCCCTTTCATGCGTTACGGCAATCCAAACAGCCGGTGCTTTAATAGGTTTTCTGCAGATAACGCACGGTATAAATTTCCGGATCTACATCAAGACTGACGATGGGTTGGTAGATTTTCAGCGCGTCGCAGAACCCGGAATGCATCCTTTGGAAATCTACATAGGTTGTGCCAACAATCGAATGTTTTTCATCGCCGGTCTTTGTTTTGAGCATAGCCGTGTGCTGGAGAAAGCATTTCCAGAAGCGACCATTCTTGTCATAGATCTCTGTCCACAAGATAAGATATGATTCAGGATCAAGATACCAGACCCGTTTCCCATAAAGGTAATTTGGATCTTTATTGATGGCATCCACGACCAGTGTGTTACAGCGTTCATAGCTCAGGTTGTTGACAATCCCCTGACCGATCTCACGCACAATTTTGCTCATGTCTTGGTGCCGGGTACAGAGAAGTTCTTTTTTACCGCGATAGGTATAGTTATTTCGGGTAATTTGCCCTTCCCAGAAATATTCGTCGTCATAGATTAAATCGGTGCCGTCAATAGAGTCTGTTTTTGATGAGGTGGACATGCGCCGAATTCTTCTGAACTGAGAGTACCAGATGTACATCTCATCTTCTTTTGTCAGGTCAATAAACCGGAGGGTATACATACGCATATTCAGAAACTCAGGGGGCAGGTAGGTATGCATAAAATAGCCACGGTGAACCCCTCGGGGGTTATTGAGAAGTGCCGGTTTTGGGTCAAGTTCAGTGCGGTGTATAAAGTACAGTTCCGTGTATTCCTGATCAGCAAGACGTTCTTCTCGCGACTTTGGGTTGATGTTAGGAGCCCATTTGCGATACTTGAAGGTATCTCCATGATTATTGAATTCAAAATTCCAAGCTACTTCAAGACCTGTCTTTGGTTCAGGATAGGGAATTCCAGCAATATCAGTATAGTTTTCAATCAACCCCTCAGCAGTGGTTTTTACCAGTGGCGCATATTTGTTGGTGGCTTCAACCATGCCCTTTGTCGGTGGGCACGGTTGGTATGGGGCAATAACAAAATAGAAGCCTTCCGCAGGAGCGCCCCATTTCTCGGGGTTTTTATAGATGCCCACATAGGATTCAGGCAAAAATTCTGCAACCTGATCAATATTGGTCTTGTCAATTTTTTTGCCTACCCAGATTTTTTCCCATTCTCTAACTTTTGCAAGCTCCTCCGGCGTGTAAGCGCTTGGGATCCGCACCTCTGCTGCTAAGGCTTTGGCAGTCGGTACAGCAGCTGCTAAGGCTGTCACGAGTGCAATGATTATTGTTTTTATAAAGTGCTGTACCATAGTTTTGTCCTCCTCTAAATTTTGCACGATGGCAAGTTAGAATTGATATTCAAAGCGAAAGATAATGCTGTCCCTTCTGTCCCATGAATTGCCCATGGGGTTGTCACGTTTGGCGCCGTAGAGTTTTACGCCGATTGTTGCCCGAAATTTATCGTAGGGTCGGGGTAAGTAATACGTGAGCGGCAGCACCGCGTACCACCGGTTGGTGCGGAAGAGGTACTGACCGACCGGTACAAAAGCAAGGCTTGTTCCAAACATCTCAACCTTTGCCCAGAACGACATGCCGTCTGTGGTGCTGTCGCCGGGGTAATGATTGCGATCTGCCTTGAGGATGTCGTGGCTGTCATGAAATATCTTTTCCCAGAAATAGGTGATCGAGGTATCAACGTTTTTACTGGTTTTGAGAAGATTCTCGAGTGCGTCGGGGAGTTTGAATCGGTCGGTGTATTTTACTGCAATGCCAAGCACGTCGCGTCGCGCCTCATCGTAGATTTCTCTGTCGCTGCCGTTCCTCCCCTTATTGAAAGGGCTGCCGCGTTCATAGAACCACTCAAGATCCCATGTTGACTTGTGCAGCCACGGGACATAGGTCTGGGCTGTACCGCCGAATGTCTGGTACCTTTTGAATTTAAACACGCGGTACTGTGGCCAGTGGCCGGGATTCAGATGCCCTCCTGTCATGGCAGCTTTAATACCTGCTGAGACATACTGCATTGAGAAATTATTCAGGGAATCGCCGTGCGTATCGAAAATGCCCCAGTCCTGCAATGCGTTCCAGTACAGCAAGGTCCAGTTAATGTCCAAGGTGTTGCCTTGAATTCTGAACCCCCACTCATAATTGTCCGTATTGAAGTACGGCGCGTCGCGGTACACCTTTCCGTATACCCATGGCCAGAATCCCATTTCCTTGTTGTCGGTGAAACCAGTTCGCGCCTTACAGGCTTTGGGTCCCCAGTGGGTCCCCACATACGCCATGTAGGTCGGCACGTAATGACCCGGATTGAATATGCCTTCAAACACAAGCTGCCCCGGAAGCTGCGTCGTGTAGAAAGCGCGGATCATCCAAATCCCCTTTTTTATCTCTTCCCACGCATCCATTCCCGGAACACCCCAACGTAGGTCAAGGGGATTGACCACATCTGCCACCCGGTTTGTGTCAAGCTGACCCCAGATGACGATCTGTTTACCTATTCTTACCTGCAGCGGACCCCGGTCTATATCAAGGTAGGCTTCAGTTACTACATCTTTCTCAAAGTGGCGGGGGTAGTTGTAGTAGTACCGGTCATAGCTGCTCATGTCTTTGTATTTTCGGTCATTCAAGAGCTCTGAGGCTTCGCGCCACCACTTCAGACCTGCGTAGAGCTGAATGTTGTATCCTTCGGTTTCTTTTATTTTGTAGAGCCCCTCAATAAAGGCTGAGGTGTAGAGAAAGTCAATGCGGTCATCTACGTTGGGAATATCAGAACGGTGCCACGGCTGGAGCTGGTAGTAGATGGATTCCTTGACAAAGCCGCTCACCAGCAGTTTGCCGTCAAAAAAAGGCGTCATGGCACGGCAAGGTTTCTGGGTACAAAAGACGACGGCAGTGCAGAAAAAAAGGATTGTCGCTCTGATTACTATTTTCTTCATGGCATATGCCCTCTCTGTGGGTGTCGTTTACTCGTGTGCATGGCACATCGGGAACCATCCCGTGCTGCTATTGCCCCGATTCACCATACACTTCAACGTTCGGGTCAAGCAATTTCCCGTAGGTGTATATATACTCAAACGCCGCTCTATCGTTAAGGGCATGCGCCCTCAGAAAAAGTGCGCTCCACCGTGCTGCGGTCTCGATCGAAACAGCCTGTGCAAGGGTTGGCTCATGCTTTTGTGGTGTCGGGCCCGGTGGGTTGTTTATGTCGCACATGGCAAAGTGATTGGCACCTTTTATGAACACAAGCAGTTTGGGCGGATCATCAATCAGTTCGTATGATTTTCGGGTAACCCACCACTTCGCGTTTTCATCATTTTTACCATTGATAATGGCAAGCGGCATCCCCTGATTATGAGTCGGTCTGATCTTTTTATCAAAAGGGTTGCCGTATGGCCGCGTATTGATGCCGCACAGCGCAGCTGCTTTGAGCTGGGGTGGTCGTGTAAAGGTCGCGCCTTTAGGGCAGAATGGATACTCGCAGGTATTTTGCATGGCACCCAGTGCGCAGGCAGCGCCGAAAGAATGGCCGAGCAGCACTATGGTCTCCGTGTCCACCCGACCGCAGACGGGCGAAGTGCTGTTGTCGTTTTCTGCCGTCATGAACGAGAGTGTATCATAGACCTGCTGCTGCTCAGAGAAAAGCCCTTCCTCGGAAAATCCAGGCACTGAAAAAAGGTTTATGTGGTTGGGAACAACAACAATGAAACCGTACCGGGCGACTTGGCGTGCGTACTCCGCATAATAGGCTTTATCAATACGTGCACCCTGCAAAAGGAGCGCAACGGGAAAAGATCTGGTTCCATTGTCATCTTCGGGATAATAGATGTCTGCTGCGTCACCATGCGGCGGGATGATTTTTTCATAGGAGGCTGCTTTTTCAAACAAAGGCTTTGGCGTTTTGGGTGCGGTAACCATGCGGAACAGTTTTGCCCCTTCAGGTGGATTGAGCATTTCTGGACCGTCTCCGCTTGCTTTGGTGGCGCCGACATACAGAGAGCTGTTGAACTGGGCAAAGCAGTCAAAGCTGACAATGTGCTTGTCGCCAAAACCGTTGCTGGTGACTGGTACCCATGTGATTCCATCAGTGGTTTTCCAGAGCGGCGCGCCTTCCAGTTCATAGGCATGCACGCCCAACTTCGGGGAATAGTTGGTGACCAGACCCGCGTACAGCTCGCCGTCGTGCACAAAAAGGTTCGCCGCGATGTTGCGGTACATGACCAAGAACAGCATGCCGACATTTTTCTTCCCGTCAAAACCGTTCGGCATGGCGGAATCCCCGCCCACGCTGTAGAACCAGCTCCCATCTTCGGAACCACCGCTCGGGGTGTAGAGGACCCGTGTGCCGCCAAGCCCCTGGATGCCCACATAGAGCTTGTTGTTGAAATCGGCAATGCTCCAGGGCATCCAGTTGCCAGTCCACATGTCGCAGTCCATGCCGCACCCAAACCCGTTTTCATTGGTTCCGGTATCGTTTTCATCAACGCCGGCATCCACAATGAGCTCCCACCCGCTGTCGGTGAGCTTTGCCATGCGCGAACAGCCGCCTCTGCTGCCGCTTGTTCCGGTGCCCCCGGCGTACAACGACGGGGCTCCTGAAACTGAGGACACGCACAGCGAAGGGATACTGGTGCTCACCGGTTTTTTTGAATCCAGGTAACCTTCGGCAGTATGAAAGTTGCCAAAACTGTTCGAGGGTTGCGTAACCGTCCATGTGTCTCCATCCTGCGTAAACCAGATCTGAGCGCCGTAGTCGTAATTGAGTGCGGTACTGACGTACAAGGTATCGTTGAAGACAACCATTGCAGGAATCATTTTGTTCCACCGATCTCCAAACCCGTTCTCATCGGTACCGGTGCCGATTTCGTAACGATCGCCGACACGGACCTCCCCACGGTCATATTCGATAAATGGCGGCGATGGATTTTTAAAATGCTGCGCTGCGCATATCGTGTACTCACGGCTCAGGTTCCCTGCGACTTCATTTTGTTGAATTATGAGTGTGTCGCTGGTGTTGCTGATAATATCAAACTGTCGGTATTGTCCGTCGCCGGAGGTTATCTGCAGCACGCCTCCTGCCCACTGATCCGGCAGCCAATTTTTTGTGGCATCAGTAATCCGGGCTGTTGTGTCGCCATCATCCGCCTCACAGCCTGCAATGCCGGTAATGACACCTTGCTCCTCGGTATCTTTTTTATTGGAGATGACCGGCTCCCAGGTGGTGCCGTCATAGCGCCAAATTTCGCATCCTGTTGAGTCAAAGACTTTACCCTGATGACCTGATGAGAAACCGCAGTAGAGCTTATCTTTAAAAACGATCATGCGACCCCACAGGCAGGTGAGCCATGGATTGCCGTATACGCCATTTGTCTGCCCGCCGGGGAAAAGCACCTGCTCCCATGAGCCGTCATTTTTCATGTGCCATATTTCTGCACCCTGCACTTCATTTCTGGTCATCGCGTACAGTTGTCCCTTGTATTCAGCCAGTGCCACGATTCCGCAGTTGTTCTGGTTGCCAAAACCCGGGGTGATGACCTGTTCCCACATCGAGCCGTCCTCAGTGGTTTGCGAGCGTGCTGTCTGATACAAAACCATGAGGCAGAATAAAGAAAAGATGAGAACTATCAGGATTGCTTTTTTTTGTGGGTGCTTTTCCATACGCTTCTCCCCCAGCTTTAAGGTTACCTAACGCAGTGCTTGCGCGATCATGATACCGGTCATGGTGGTTTGCGTTATTGAAGTTCTCTCACGGTATTAAATCCTCCCCAAACCGCGTCCATGATCGTGCCGGGTTTGACACAGTCGCCGATGCTGATCACCCCCGGCAGGTTAGCAAGCTCTTTGTGAAGGGTGGTGCGCGGAAACATGCGGCCTGCAAACACCAGACTGTCCATGTCAATTTTGATTTCAACCCCCTTACGCTCAGCAACGACATGGTTTCCTTCGATTCGTAAGGGTATTGTTCCGCGGAGCACCATGACGCCGGCATCGCGTACCATCCTCAAGAGCATAAACCTGTTGTTGTGATCAACCATATCCATGTCAAGCTCGTCTAAGTCCTGACGGGCACACAAGGTAACCAGCTTCCCCTTGCTGGCAAGATAGACCGCTACTTCACACCCCGTGACCCCAGCACCCATGATAACTACTTTGGTACCACGGGGCTCGGTACCGTTTAATACTTGCACGGTTGTCACCACGCGAGGATCATCAAACGGAGGGGGCTCCATAGTAGCACCGGTTGCAAGCAGGACAACATCGGCACCGAACTTCTTTATGTCCTCTGCGGTGACGCTTGTGTTGAAGATGCAGTCAATCGGCAGGCGAGCAGCAAGCCGGATGAGATAGTCGCGATACCGCGCAATGTCCTTCTTAAAAGGAGGCATTGATGCTGGCCAGAGATTGCCGCCGAGTCGTGATGAGGCCTCAAACAAGGTTACCTCACAGCCCCGCTCAACGCCTGCCCGTGCAGCTTCAATACCCGCGGGGCCTCCACCGATAATGAGGATTGATTTTTTTTTCTGTAGCGGGCGAAGTTGCCAGACGGTTTCATGACCGCAGATAGGGTTGAGGGAACAGCTGGTTGGCTCGCCTGCTATCATCTGCCACAGGCACCCCTCATGGCAGCCGATGCAGGGTCTGATTTCCTCGGGTGCGTTGCGCTGTACTTTGGCGACCCATTCCGGGTCAGCAAGCAGCCCTCTCCCAATCGCAATAAAATCAGCTTTGCTTTCAGCAATCGCCTGCTGAGCAACCTCAGGGTAATGCAACCGTCCTACTGCAATGACCGGAATGCTGGTGACCGCTTTGACTTTTGCAGCGTGTTCAACCATGCAGCCCGGTTTCTGATACTGGGGCGGGTGAGGCCACCATGACGTCTCATAGCAGCCCGCATCAACATGGAGCGCGGCAATACCCAGTGCCTCAAGCTGTTGCGCAATCCAGATGCCCTCCTCTTCTTCACGACCTCCTTCAAGATAGTGGGTGAGACCGAACCGGTAGATAATCGGGAAATCCTCACCCGCATCGCGTTTAATTGCTTGGATTGCTTCACGGGCAAAGGTGAGCCGCTTTTCCCGAGAGCCGCCATATTTGTCTGTCCGGCGGTTCCAGAGTCCAGTCATGAACTGATCCATCAAGTATCCTTCGTGTCCGTGAAGCTCAACACAGTCAGCGCCTGCTTCTCGACAGCGCCGTGCTGCAGAGCCAAAAGACTGGGCGAGCGCTTCGACTTCTTCAGTAGTCAGAGCCCGCGTGTTCAGTGCTGGATAGTCTGGAACAAAATAGTTTGTGTTTTCTGATGCTGATACGGGAACAACACCATCAGGCACGACATAGGGCGGAATGACGCGGCCAAACCCTGCGGTGAGCTGAATACTCAGTTTGCAGTTATAGGCATGCACCGTCTCGGCGAGTTGGCGCACTGCTTGAAAGTGCTTGTCGTTGCCAAGATCAAGCAGCTCCTTGGCAACCGGCTCCACTGCCTGCGACACAAAGACCATTTCAGTGGTGATCATGCCACATCCACCTGCAGCACGAGCCCCATAATAAGCCCGCACGCGCTTTCCCCAATATCCGTCATCAGGATCACACAGACCGCGAATCCCCATAGGAGCCATAATAATACGGTTTTTCAGCTCAACGTTTCCAATGCAGCCGGGCTTTAAAAGTTCCATGCGATGATTTTCCTCCACCAAGAAAAGTTGTTTTGTAATGAACCCCTTGGTTTTTCCAACGAAAAAAGGATTGATGCCGTATAACTACACTAAATATGCCAATGCCACTAAATAAAAAAATGATTGTTTTAACGATAAGTTAAAATGGTTAGACGGTGGAAATGCGGAAGGGAATGTTTTATTGTGCAAATAAAAAATAACAAGGGTATTTTGTGAAAATATTATCTAACTATTCAGATTAGCTTTTTATATTTGAATGTAAGAATTTGTTAACATATGTTTGCATTTTGTTTACAGTTTTGTAATGCTGATCCCATATTTTTTTATTTTTTCATGAAGATAGACACGACTTATTTTCAGCATGGTTGCAGCTTTCGTAATGTTGTTTCCGCAGCTTTTCAAGGCTTGTAAAATCATTTCTTTTTCAGCCTGCTCACGAACCTGCTTAAGTTTTACCTTGAGAGGATAGGGAAAAACATATCCTTCTTGCAGCGGTGAACCATTAGAAGAACCCGCTTTAACTTCGCCGTGACTACCTAAAAAATCTTCTACTTTCCCCCCAAGCAGGCAATAGCGCTCAATGATGTGTTCAAGCTCGCGCACGTTTCCCGGATAGGGATACTTCATCAAGAGCTCGAGGTCATGCGCTGAAAAATCGGGTATATTCCTTTTAAATTTTGACCGGAATTTTTTCAAAAAGTGTTCTACCAGCAGAGGAATATCTTCTTGGCGATGCCGCAGCGGTGGCAGGTGTATGGGGATGACATGGATCCGGTAATACAGGTCTTCGCGGAACCTGCCTTTTTTTACTTCTTCAAGCAAATTTTTGTTTGTGGCAGCGATGAGACGCACATTTACCCTCAGTGGGACGGTGTCACCAACCCGAATAATTTCGCCCCGTTCAAGAACGCGCAGAAGCTGTACCTGCATATCTTTATCCATCTCAGCAATCTCATCAAGGAACAGCGTGCCGCCATCGGCCTCTTGAAAATATCCCCTCCTGCTTTCAACCGCACCGGTATAAGCGCCTCGGACATTGCCAAACAGTTCGCGTGCCATAAGTTCTCGGGGAATAGCACCGCAATTGACGGTTACCATAGGTTTGTTTCGTCTGAGACTGTTGTAGTGAATTGCATTGGCAACCAGTTCCTTGCCGGTTCCGGTTTCACCGGTAATGAGAACGCTTGCATCACTATCTTTTATTGCCTCAATGAGCTGATAAATTTTGCGCATCGAGGGGGCACTGCCGATGATGTTACCATAGTGATATTTTTCCTGCAGTTTTTGGGTGAGCAGGGTGATTCGTTTTTGCTGCGCTTCGGTTGTTTGCATAAGGGTGCGGATACGCAGCAGGGATTTGATGCGTGCTTTCAGTTCCAGTGCGTTAAAGGGCTTTACGATATAGTCATCTGCCCCTTCGTCGAGGCTTTCAATTTTCATCTCTACATCTGCATAGGCAGTCAGGAAGACAAAAGGAACCCGCTGGAAGGATGGCAGCGATTTGACACGTTTGAGCAGTTCGTGACCATCCATATCTGGCATCATAATATCGCAGACAATGATGTCGGGTTGATGGTTTTTCAGTCGCTTGAGCGCTATCTCTCCGGATGGTGCGGTTATGTAGTCATAGTCATGCTGTAAAATACTGGCAATATAGGTGAGCATGTCAGGGTTATCATCAACAATGAGCACGAGGGGCTTGGTGCCGCTGATGCAATCCTGAATAACTTCCTCCCGGTAGGTTAACGCTGAAAGTGCAGGATCAGCTACCCCAGGAGGTGAAGAGGGTTCAGGGGTTGTTTTCTGCAGCTCATTTGCCGTATCGGGTATCGGAATATCTACTGAAAACACAGACCCGCTGCTGCAGGTGCTTTCAACACTGATGCTGCCCCCCATAACCTCAACCAGCTCTTTTGCATAGGCAAGGCCGATACCAGCACCACCGTAGGTTTTTTCACTTTCGAGTCCGCCCCGGTGGAAGCGATTAAAAATTTTGCTGAGCTGTTCCCGGGGGATACCGATGCCGGTATCAGCAATTGAGATGCGCAGTGTCCCTGCAGTGGCTGCTGATACGGAGCGAGCTGTTGCGCTGTTCTGCTTTCCTGTTGGTGCTGTGGTGAGGAGGGCTGTTTGCACCGTGATGCTTCCACCCTCAGGGGTGAATTTGAACGCATTACCGAGCACGTTGAACAGCACTTTTTCTGTTTTGCCCGGGTCAATCAGCACCTCTGAACGGCATGCGCAGGGATGATAGGTAAGCTGGATGTTTTTTTTCTTTGCAAGCGGTGAGAAGGAATCAAGCACCGATGCAATGAACTGGTTTATTTCTTTCTTTTCATAGGTCAATGATTGCGCACCTGAGTCGAGCATGCTGAAATCAAGTAACTGATTAATCAGGTTGAGCAACCGCGTTGCATTGTGAAGTGCACAGGAAATAAGGTCGTTATCTGATTTAGTCAGGCTCGCCTGTTTGTTTCTGAGCAGTTCCTCAAGTGGACCGATGGTCAGGGTGAGCGGTGTTCGGAATTCATGCGTGATATTGGTAAAAAAACGGGTGCGGAACTGATACGCTTCTTCGATGGCTTTCTGGGCTTTTTTTCGCTCCGTGCTATCCCGCAGGACGCACACCGCACTCGTAATGACGCCTTCTGCATCCTTCTGTATGGTGACCGTCATGTCAAGCGGAACAAGCTCGCCAGCGGCATTGAAGACGTAATATTCCCAGTTTTCAAGTTTACCGCCGCTGTCCAGCGCAAGGAGTTTTTCCATGTGGCTGTAGGTGTATTCCTGGTAGGAGTGGTCAATCACGACGGTTTCACCGGTTGTGGAGGGATAGGTGCCGGCGGACGGTCCCAGGTCATAGAGTTTTTTTCCGATGATGCTGGTTTTGTCCTTGCCAAGGATTTTTGCAAATGATTCATTGACCCGCGTGATGATGCCTCTCCCATCGGTAATAAAGATGCCATCCCCACAGGATTCAAGCACGTTTTCAAGGAAGGTTTTTTCTTCTTTAATTTGCTGCTCAAGCTGCAGCCGTTCGCGGAGGGCGCTGTCAGGGGCATCTCCTGCAAGCTGCACCTCAAGCGCATCACGCTGGGTGGTCACCTGTTGCAAATCATCTTTGAGCGTTTGCAATTCTCGCAGATCAGCGAGAAAGACAAGGCAGCCTTGTGCTGTTTTGTCTTCTGCGAAAAATTTTGTATGGTTAAGCTCCACGGGTATCTTCCGTCCGTCAGTGGTTTTTAGTTCAGTGACATAATGGTCGGGGACCGGGAACCGGGAGGTATGTAGGAATGCAAAAAAATCAGCAATGGAATACTCGGACAGTTTTTCAGAACTCACCTGTGCAAGATCACAAAACGCTTTGTTTGCTTTTATGATCTGTGTGGTGCTGTCAAACAAAAAAACAGGCATCGGAAGTCTGCCATAGACTTCGTCAAAGGAGGTGCAGACTGTTGTAAAGGAATGCGTAGCCATTGCTCTGCATCAACAGAACGACCGTGCTGTCGAGATATAATTAGTTCGCTCTGTGAACAAAATATGATGGAGTCAGCGGTGTGTCAATAGAAAATGTCTGCCGCAGGACGGGCTATTCTATGCTGATGCGACCGATAAGCTGCTCAACCTCGAGAAGGGCGATGCGGGCATCATAGCGGGCAACAATCAGGCGCACCTGCGCCTGGGCGTAGTTTACCTGTGCGTCGCGAAAATCAAGGGAGTCCGCGGCGCCCGTGGCGTAGCGCTCCTGCTGGCGCTCGAGGTTTGTGCGGGCAGTGTCAAGGTTTTGCTCCTCAAGGTGCAACTTCTCCATGCGCTTCTGAAACGTTGCGTATTTTTCCTGCACCAGTCCTGCGATTTTGTTTTTACTGTCCCGCAGGGCAAGCTCACGGGTGCGTGCCTCAAGCCGTGCATTTTGCAGATTAATACTGTCCAGCGAGCCGTTGAAAATATTGAACGACATCACCAACCCCGCTCCTGCAGTGATGGCGTGGCTTTTACGGTCTGCGAGCGGTCCCACCTCGTCACCGAACAGTGCGCGGTCGTTGTAGCCGTAGGTACCGTTCAGGTCAAGCCGGGGCCAAAAGGCTGATTGTGCTATTTTCACCGATTCCCGTGCTGCATTGAGGTTATGCTGGGCAGTCAAAATAGTGCTGTTGTTTGCTTGGGCGAGCGCCAGCAGTTGCTCAAAGGGAATGTCAAGTGAGGGGATGGGGATTTCTTTGCGCACGATGCATGGGGTGAGCGGGTCGCGTGCAAGCAAAATATTTAGGTCTTTTGTGGCAATGGTGACGGCAAGCTCTTGGTCAAGCAGCGCAGACTGGTCTTTGTTGAAATTGACCCGTGCATTCAGGAGGTCTGCTGACGAGGCACCACCTACCTCATGTCGCGCCTGCTCGCGCTCAAGGCGTGTCCGGGAGATGTCGCGGGTTTCTCGGACAACATCAAACAGTTGCTGTTGCTGCACCAGGTTGAAAAATGAGCGCATAATGCCTACTACTGTTGCCTCGATTTTGTCTTTTGCCTCAAAGTAGCCTGCGCGGGCAAGCTCATCGTAGCGCCGCTTATCAGCAAACATCCTGAACCCGTCAAACAGTGTCCAGTTCAGCCGGATGTCTGATGTCCACTGTCGGGTATCGGCATTGCCAAAACTCAGGGGCGAGCCTGTGTTTTCATTTTTTGCATCGTAGCGAAACGTCTCGCCTGCATCAAGCCGCGGCAAAAAGTTTGCCGTGCCCTTGCCAGTATTGTTGCGCGCAATTTCTGCTGTCGTGCGGGCGATGCGTATGCTGTAATTGTTTTTGAGTCCAATCTGGATGGCATCCTGAACCGTCAGCTCGCTTTCTGCTGCAGGGCAAGAGAGCCAGCATCCCATGACCAGCATGAGCAGTGTTCCAGCGTGACACGCACGGCACACCAGATGTCTGATTTTCGTTCCTGTGGTAACTTTTTTTAATGTGGCACACTGTAACATCAGCGTCTCCCCGTTATCGGTGCGACAGTTTTTCTGCCTCCTGCAACTCACGGAACGCAGGCTCCACGCTTTCCGGTGTTCCCAAGGTGCCCGTGATAATGCGCTGCCCGAGCATGCGCACCCGATTCAGGCACAGAAACCCCGCCGGCAGGATCAGCAGCAGGATAAAGGTGCCAAACAGCAGCCCATAGGCGACTGAAATTGCCATAGGAATGAGAAATTTGGCTTGTCGGCTTGTTTCAAAAATGAGCGGACCTAGACCAATCGCGGTGGTGAGTGTTGTTAAAAGGATTGGGCGCAGACGCGAGATGCCGGCATTATAGACCGCTTCATACAATTTCTGTCCTGCAAGCATATTGCGGTTGATCTGATCTACCAGTACAATACCGTCATTCACGACGATGCCGGCAAGCGCTATGAGTCCATATAAGGATAGCATGTTGATCGGCAGTCCGTGAAATCCATGCCCCCAGAACGCGCCCATCAGTCCCAGCGGGATGAGTGAGCAGACCAGCAACCCCTGCAGGTAGGATCGAAAAACGAGCACGATCGTGATCAGGATACCCACAAACGCTACGGGGAAGGTTTTGATGATCGAGCGCATGACCTTTTGCTGTTCGCGGGACTGTCCCTCATAGGAGACCGAAACGCCATTGACCTGTGATAGCACCCGCGGCACCACCGTGTCTCGTATCTCTTCTAAAATCGGGACCAGCGGTGTTTCCTCATCAGCAAGACCGGCATCCACTCGGATTTCGCGTTTGCGGTTCAGGTGGTTGATATGGCTGACGGTGCGCTGCACGGTATACGTGGCAAGCTCGCTCAGAGGATATTCGCCGCCGTTGGGTGTGCGGATACGGATCTGATCAAGATACCCCTGCGAGGCACGGTCGCTGTCTTTATACCTGACCCAGACGCGGATTTCATCCTTGCCGCGCTGGATGCGCTGAGCTTCCTGTCCGTAAAATCCCTGCCGTACCTGTCCGACAATATCGCGAAGCTGCAAGCCGAGTGCATGTGCACGTGGTTTTAAGGTAAGGGCGATTTCCCGCCGTCCTTCCTGCTCAGAGTCCGTGACATCGGCAAGCTCTTTAAAGTTTTTCAATTCCTCGACCATCAAACTGCATGCTCTTCTGAGTTCGCCAAGGTTACTCCCAAGAAAACTCACCGATATCGGTTTTCCAAACATGCTGAATCTGCCATAGGAGAGCTCGCGCGCTTCAGGCAGGGGACCTACGGCATCGCGGATACGAGAGGCGATGAGAAAACTGTCCATCTGCCGTACTTCACCGTCAAGAAGCTGCAGGGTGAGCCTGCCGGCATGGCTGCCCGTGTCGCCCAAATCATTATGACCAACCTCACGAAGAATGCCAAGAATCACATCTTTGCCGTCAGGTCGTTCGGATTTGAGCTGTGCATTGATTTTCCAGCACGCGTCTTCAATATATTTGAGTATTCGTTCTGTTTCTTCCTCCTGCGTCCCTGCGACAAGTGAAAGATTTATGGGCACGGAATCAAAATCAATAAACGGGAAAAACGTCAGTCCGATGAACCCGCCGCGCACAAGACCGACTGTCATCAAGACAAAAGCAGCCGGCGCGATCACGGTTATCCATTTATGTCGAAGCGTTGCGCGCAGTACGGGTGCATAGACCCGCTGGGTAAACCATTCAATGATTGCTTCAAGTCGCTGCCGTACCCGGTGGTTTGTAGTGTGCGGATGCAGTCCTTTTGAGTGAGCAAGGTGGGCAGGAAGGATAAAAAAAGCCTCGAGCATTGAAAAGACGAGTGCAACAATGACAACCAGCGCCAGATTCCAGATGAATTTTCCAAGGAAGCCGTCAAGAAAGAAAAACGGCACAAAAGCGATGATGGTGGTAAAGACTGAAGTGAACACCGGCCCCAGCATCTCAACCGTGCCGTTCACGGCAGCTTGGATTGCCGGTTCGCCGTGTTCATAGTGGGCATAAATATTTTCACCTATCACGATAGCGTCATCAACCAGAATGCCAACTACGATGATCATGCCGAACAGCGCAATCGCGTTGATGGTAGTACCGAGCATGTTGATAATGATAAACATGCCGGCAAATGCGGTCGGAATTCCCGTGGAAACCCAGAAGGAAAGCCGCAGGGTTAGAAAAAAACCAAGCAGCGAAACGACCAGAACGAAACCGAACAAGCCGTTTTTGGTTAAAAGCTCAAGGCGCTGTTTGAGCGATACCGTGCGGTCATCGAGCACCACAAGCTGCATGCCGGTATTTTTTGCATTGAACGTCGCGATGTACTGTTCAATACGCCGGGCAATAGCAAGAATGTCTTCCTGACCGGTGCGCTCCACTTTCAGTTTTACTGCATTGCGTCCGTTGTACCAAGTCTTGTCGGGAATTTCCTCCCACTTTTCCTTTACCTCAGCAACATCCCCAAGCCGTATTACGGTGCCGTCCGGGTTGCCGCGCACCACAATACCGTGGAGCTCTTTGGCATGGTATTTTTTCCCCCATGTCCGAATGAGAATTTCTTCATCCTTGGTTTGTACGGTGCCGGCAGAAAGATTGACGTTGGCAGCGGCGACGGCAGTTGCCACTTCCTGAAATGTCAAAAGATAACGACGCAGGTCTGCCTCTGATACCTCAACGGAAAACTCAAGTCGGGGTAGTCCTGATATCGTGACCTGCGATATTTCATCAGTTGCCAGCAGATCGTCACGGATTGTGTCTGCGACGTGTTTCAGATTAAACAAATCAGTGTCGCCCAGCAGCACGAGCGACATGACATCATCGCGGTACCGGCGCTCATAAATTACCGGTTTTTCAGTGTTCTGGGGAAATGAGCTGATGCGGTCAACTGCGTTTTTTATGTCCTGCAGGGCTTTGTCAGTATCTGCACCCTTGAGGATTTCAACGGTAATTTGAGCGAAATTTTCCCGTGATACTGAGGTGACGCGCTCAATGTTTTCAATGCCTTCGATGTTCTCTTCAATTTTTTGGACAACACCTTCCTCGACTTCTTCGGGAGAGCCACCCAGGTATTCAACTTCAATCATGATGATGTCGGGCTTGACTTCAGGGAAAAACGAATACCGCATGGTGCGCGCAGAAATTACCCCAAACCCGATCAAACTCAGGACCAGCACATTGCTCCAGATGGGATAGCGGATAAAAAACGCAATAATAGATTTCACGAGCGGTTTCCCTCGAGGGGTATGTTTCTTGGCCGAGCCCGCATGCCGGAATACACCCCTTGGAGCATCTGCGTGACCAGCAGCTCACCTTCGGCAAGACCGCTGGTGACAACGACAGCATCCGGCTGTTTGCGCGCAATCCCAACGTTGCGGTAGTCAAGCACACCGTTGCGAACCACATAGACAAATTGCTCTTCATAGATGGCGCGGCGCGGCACTATGACTGCTCGGGGGATAGTGCGACCAGTGATTATGGCTTTGACAAAAACGCCGTCATACAAACCATCGCCGGAATTGTGGTCAACGGTGACATATACTTGAACGGTCTGGGTTTTTGTGTCAATGGTGGTTCCGATCCGTGTAATGCGACCTTGCCACGAGCCTGGGATTTCAGCAGACGTGAGCTGGACGGGCTGCTGGTGATCAATCCAGGGTACATCCTCAGCAGGAACCGGCAGGGATGCTTCCAGCATCTCAAGGTTGATGATTTCACCGATTTTTGTGCCGGGACGGACATTAGACCCAATGCGCAGATCAGCCGTTGCAATAGATCCCTCAAACGGTGCGCGGAAAAAGTGCTTTTCATACATGATTTCAAGATCGCGGATCGTAAAATAGAGTTTGTAGACATTAAAGCGGGACAGGTAAAGTTTTATCTTTTGGTTTGCTGCCTGCGGCAGCTCCGGAACCGGTCGGTCGAAGGTACAGCGGTTGAAATAGTCCTGCCAGATACGGTACTGGTCGGGGAAATCTATTTTGATTTCAGGGAGCACCCCTGCAAGCGCGGTAAGCAGCTCACTTTTTGTCGTGTTGATATCAAGTACGATTTGCCGGGTATCAACCTTCACCAGAAGGTCGCCCCTGCGAAACTGTTGACCTGGCTTAAAAGGCACTGCGCCCTGCTCGAGCATTCCTGTGACTTCACTGTAGAGAATGACGGGTTGTGCTGAAATCACCCTCCCGTATGCAACTATTTCAGCCGGAATGTCCCGGAGCTGCACCGGCTCAACTTCAACAACTTTTACCATCTCTTCTGGTGTCCGTCGCGGGGGTCGCTCTCTGAAACTTGCAAAAAAGAAGAAAGACAAAACGCCAGCGAGTAGAATGAGGAGTGGAATACCATAGGCAATTCTTTTTTTCATTGTCAGACTCCATAGTCCTGAAGCTCTGCGGCGAAGGCGCGCAGTGCAGCAGCGGTGAAGCGGGTAATGTGGCGTGCAAGGCGCTCAAAGGTTTCAGGAGTGTACTGAAGTGGAGGGTAGAGCCGAGGAATGACGTGTCTGCCGTACCGGTAATGCAGACACTGTCCGATGATGCTAAACACGCACTGTTTTATGAGTTCTTCATCAGCACGTTGCCCAAGGAGTGCTGCTACGATTGCACACAGCCGTTCATGGTGCGGTTTGATGATATCGGTAACAATAACGTCGAAGATGCCTGAGGGTTCATTCATTTCCCAAACCATAATTTTGCTGGCATGGACGTTGGTGCTTTGGTCAAGAATTTCACATAGGAATGAGTGAATAAAGCGCTCGAGCTGCTCCTCTGGCGAGAGCATTTCCTCAGGTAAATGTCTGCCATGGTTCTGGCTGCGAGCTGACAATCCGAGTGCATGGAGGCAGACTTCTCTATAAAGGTTTTCTTTGCTTCCAAAATGGTAATTGACTGACGCAACATTGACTCCTGCCCGGGAACAAATTTCACGAATCGTTGTTTTATGAAAACCCTGTTCGGCAAACACCTCAGTTGCTGCGCTGAGAATTCTTTCCTGGGTGATTTTTTGTACCACAGTTTGGTTTCGCATGGGCAAGGATGCAAACAAATGTTTCAATCAATTATTTAAAACATTTGTTTGTTTTTTGCAATTAAAAATTTTTTAAGTATTTATAGTAGGTTAGAAATAAATAGAAAGGGGACGTTAGCTTATGCGCTTTTAGGTTGTGAACGTTTCATTCAATGGGCAGGAAAATACCATCCCGGATAGTACCAAATCCAAGGATATATATGAACGGGCTTGATGCTGGGTCGCACGACCTGATCCTCATAGATTATCTCAAGTATATCAATGCCATCGCGGTAGAGGATGCCGTTTATGGTTATGGGATCGCCTTTTGTCCGCGCCCGAAGAAGGAGATTTTCTGCATCCCATTCTGCTCTGAGCCGGTAATGGTGGGTATAGCAGCGGAGTTTTTTTTCACCCTCCTGTAGCATGATGTGCCATGTCCAGAACTGCTGATGACCAAAGTATCCAAACGGCGCACTGACCTGAATGCGCTTTGACCGATACTGATCGTAATTGTCCAGTAGCTGGGCAATGGTTGCAGTGAGGATGACTTCGTTGTTTTTGTATGCCGTAGGATTGGCAGTGTACTGCTCAAGGGAAAGAAATACTCGCTGCTTGGGGGCACATCCGAAAAGTGCGAGCATGAAAGCAACGATGACAGGAAGTAGATTAGCGGTTCTGCAGGTGCTCATGAAGTTGCAGCGGCAAGCCTCGATACGTAGGTCAAAGCAACACCTGTCCCGTTGAGTTCTGGAAGAAATTTTTTAATCGCTGCAACCGTTTCCGGTCGTGGGTGTCCGATGCCAATGGCAGCGCCTGAACGGAGTGCAAACTTTTTAAGTAGTAAGAGCTGGGCATAGACGTAATTTTTTTCACGCACATTATCAATAAAAACATTTCTGATTGCAGCGTTCATCTGAAGCGATTTTGCAGTGTCAAATCCTATTGAGCGTTCTGAGGTGAGGCTGTCAACAAAGAACAGATGTCGCTCTTTTATAAACTCGAGGGTGGGGCGCATCATGGTGCGCGATTCTGTGTACCGAGAGCCCATGTGGTTATTGCAGCCTATGGCATGAGGGATACTCGTGATGTTTCGCTCAATAACAGAGGCTATAGTATCAGGTTTATAGGACATGAACAGAGCGCCAGGACCGGGATCAATAAAGACATTATGCGGCTCCATAGGCTGGTGCAACATGACTTCATGACCAAGGTCATGAATTTTTTCTGCAAGGGGCTTGGAGTATGGCAGGTGCGGTAATACCGAAAAGGTGAGTGGAATGTTGAGTTGCAAAAACGGCATCACCCGATCGAAACTGAATCCTACGTCATCAATAATCAAGGCGATGGAGGGGCTGTGCCCTGTGAATTTTTTGTCATACGGACAGGCACGGGCATATGCTTTTGTTCGTACCAGAAGGTTAGGGACACAGGCAATAGCAGCGCTGCAAATTGATTTGACAAGAAAATCTCGCCGGGAAAGGACGTTATTAGACATGACGTTATGTGTATTTAAGCAAAATAAAAATCAAGAGAAAAATACTGTATATAGTAAAAGCTGTCAAGGAAAATAGCTATATGTAGTATGCTGACGTTTAAAACTCATTTTTTATTATAGCCTATCAGGGGGCTTTTATGCAAACAACTTCATCTGCCGGTTTTTTTCTTTTTTAGGCGGAGATGGAAGCTTTTTTTTCGTGAGAAACGCTTCTGGTATCTCAGTAAGAAATGATGAAGGTGGCAGCTCTCTTCTGCTGCCAAAAAGGAATCGGGATCGGGCAGTGGTCAAGTAGAGTTTCTCTCTGGCGCGCGTCATGGCGACATAAAAGAGCCTTCGTTCTTCTTCACGGTCAGTGTCTGAGCCGTCTTCTGGCTGGTAGGGGAACACGCCTTCCTCAAGGCCAGTGAGGAACACAACCGGAAACTCAAGCCCTTTTGCCATGTGCACGGTCATAAGCGTTACCGCTTCCTGTGACGGCATCACCAGTTCACCTTCACGCAGCAGAGAGAGTTTTTCAAGAAAAAGATCAATTCCTTCCAGCGCTGGTACGTGGGAAAACGGCACAACGCAGGTCAAAAGCTCAAGCAGGAGATCATCATTGCCCTGTGCATCAGGATAGAGCTGATGCCACACCATGCGCGTTATGGTTTCGATAGTCGCCGTGGTAAGATGTTCGCGGACTGTGGTGAGCATCCGGGCAAGCGCACAAATGCGCTTTTTCCCGGCAGCCGACAGACCGGGCACGGATGCGTGCTGGAGTAGCAAAGTCTGTGCGGATTGTATCTTGTCGATCACGAGTCTTTTGTCGTTATCGTTTAGCGCAAACGGCCCCTCACTCGTCAAACTGTCAAAGACGTGGCTGCGCTCTGGATGACGGATGAGCTCAAGCATCTGCACGACAGTAGCGACCGCAGGTTCATCATAAAATGACTTTGTTTTTGCCACGGCAACCGGAATACCCCGCTTTTCAAGCTCTTTTTTGAGAATACGGCTTTGCTGGTGGAACCGGTACAACACGGCAATATCTGCAAGCCCGCACGTAAAGCCGTCGCATGGTGCTGTGGGGATTGTCTCAAGCCGTGTGCCGCCGATCAGGCGCTCTATTTCGTTGCAGATAAACCGTGCCTCATCACTATCCGAGGGGGCAGTGATCAACGCTATGGCAGCGCCGGCGGGCCGGGTCGGGATAAGTTCTGTCGCCATCCGCTCACGGTTGTTTTTGATCACTGCACCGGCAGCCTGCAGTATGGTTGCTGGTGAACGGTAGTTTTCTTTTAAGTACCGCAGTGTTGCCTGCGGGAAGTCATGTTGAAAGGAGAGAAAAATTTTTAGCTGTGCACCCCGAAACGCATAGATTGCCTGATCTGCATCACCGACAACACACAGATTCGGCTTGTCAGGACATAACAAGCGGATGAAATAATACTGGGCGTCGTTGATGTCCTGATATTCATCAACTGCTATATGGGTAAAACGATGCTGCAGCAGTGATGCCACCTCAGGTACGGTGCGCAGGAGGCGGATGCTCAAAAGAATCAAATCATCGTAATCAATCATGCCTCGTTGCATAAGGTGTTGCTGGTAGCAGTGCACGGCAGGAGACAACTGCTGCTCAGCGCTTCTGTTACTTTTTTCCAGTGTGATCAGGTGATCAAGTTGTTTTGGCGTCATCTCCGGGATCGGAAATGCGGGGCTTTTAAGCACTGCTTTGAGCAGTGCCATGCGGTCGGGCTGGGAAATAATAGGTGTGTCACGTGATATGCCGATGCGATTACCATAACGGCGCAGGATCTCATGGCACAGCGCATGAATAGTACCAATCCAGACCGCAGCCGCTGCTGCATCAGAAATACCACACTCCCGCAAGCGCGTGCGCAGGTGCTCGGCTGCCTGAACGGTAAAGGTGATGGCAAGTAGGTGTTCGGGTAGAACACTAGTGCGGGTTATCAGGTACACAAGACGATGAACAAGGGTAGTGGTTTTTCCGGTGCCGGCTCCAGCAACGATTATTACCGGGCCGTCAGTAGTTATGACAGCCTGTCTCTGGCTTTCATTGAGGGGTGCAAGCAAGGCATCCATAGTATAAACAAGAATGCCATGCCAGTACGGTCAGGTGCAAGTTGTTTTTTTACGGATGAAACCAGTGGATAGAAAAAGTTCTGTGGACGCTACGGTAGGCTTCGTCTTACAGCTCATATAAGGTTTCGTCGCGCAGAGGTTCCCGCTTCTTTTTCCCTGCCTTTGCTTCATGGAGCTGAAACGGCTCTTCCTGCTCGAGGATATCACCCATGTCAGCTTCGATTTGCTCAGGGTCTTCGCCTGCTTCCATGCGGCGCAAGGCTTCTTGCATACCACTGCCGAGTTTGAGACCGGTCATGTCGGTGAGTTTACGCATGAGGCTTGCGGCTGCACGAGGGTCATCCTCATTCAAGTGCTCAGCCTCACGAGCAAGCGAGTTCATGGCTTGTTCAAGTTTATGCTCATCCACGGGCAGGTCGTCAAGCGCACCTTTCTCCTCTTTTGCCTTGCCGATGCAGGCAAATAGCGAAGCCCGTCGCTGCAGTGTTTTTTGACAGCGGGGGCACGGTGGCTTTTTGGTGGTATTAACGGTGCGGGAGAAAAAGCTAAATATCGTGTTGCAGTCGTTGCAATAAAACTCGTAAATTGGCATAACCAATCAGTTTCAGGAAAAATAGAACTTTCTGAGTTTGCCGCGCAGTCTAAGAACAGCTTTGGTATGTATTTGAGAAACTCGGGATTCCGTCAAAGAAAGTTTTTTCCCGATTTCTTTCATGGTCATATCATCGTAATAATAGCATGAGATGACGATGCGTTCTTTTTCAGGAAGTCTGCCGATATGCTGTGAAATTACCGTACGCAGTTCATCGTTGTCAAGGGTCTGGCAGGGTGTTGCCGTGCCCTCATCCATAAGCCGGTCGAGCAGTGAAAGTTTTGTCGTGCTGTTTTTCGGGTCGCGCTCAAGGCTCACCATGGAGATGTGTCTCACCCGATTGATAAGTTGATGAAACTTTTCAACCCCTACCTCCATTGCCTCAGCCATCTCCTCATCAGTAGCAGGTCTGCCGAGTTTTTTTTCAAGGTCTGCGTAAGTGTTTTCCAGCAGCGTTGCTACCTTGCGCACTGACCGCGGAACCCAGTCCATTGCGCGAAGGCTGTCAAGAATGGCGCCTTTAATTCGGTATTCAGCATAGGTTTCAAACTTGACCCCTTTGTCAGGATCAAATTTTTCTATCGCATCCATCAGCCCCAGTACACCTGAATTAATCAGGTCTTGAATATCAATATGCAACGGAAGCCGAGCTGCGATACGGTTGGCAATATATTTTATCAGCGGTGCATACTTGAGGATGAGTTCTTCTTTTGGCTTTTTTCTGGCTTTTAGTTTTATGAGCTGTTTTTTGGCTGTGGTGCTGGAGGGGCGGGAAGCTTTTGCTGCTAAACCTTTTGCTGCACAAACATATTTTGGCATAACAGTACCCCTTGCTTTTAGGTTTTCGCTTAGGGTTTGACGCTGTTTTTATACATAAAAACCAACAACGCTAAGTTGCTACCCCTTTATATTTTGGGTAAGTATAGTTAATAAAATTCAAATTGCAAGAAAAAAAAGATAGTTTTGGCAATTTTTTTGATATTCGACTTAAAGAAAACGATATTACCCTACAATATAAGCAGATATTTTAATAACTATATACAGTAGGTGGTAAAATATGCATTTTTTTGCATAATAATTTGCAAGAATTCTCAATGTGCATAAAAAAATAGTGTATTTTCAAAGAATTATATTTTATTTTTGTTCAAATAAAAAAGCCCGAAGAAAACGGAAATCCATTCTCCGGGCTTTTTTAATAACACAATATATTGAGGTATTATTTAAGTCCTGACCGCTTGTCACCCTTCCATCCTTGAGTGATATCAACAGCGTAAAAAAGTTCAAGAACCATTTTGCTCATCTTCCATTTGCCGTTTTCTTTTCGATAGGTATCATACTCTTTGCCGGCAAGAAAAATGTCTTTTCCGCTTGCCATCGTGCTTGTCTGCCACAGATAAAAGATACCTTCAGCCTCTGTTTTGCTCTTTATTTTTATGCGGGGTTGGAGAAAGTAATGGACGCCAAATTTCAAAGCATCTTTTGCTCCGGCAAAAAAGCCACACACTGCATCAATACCCACGTATTTGCCAAACCCTTCTTTTTCACCGTCCCATATAGCGTCTTTGGTGAACAGATCCCGCATGCGTTCAGGGTTATACATATCATCGCATGCATCAGCATATTCAGCTTTGAGCTGTTTGATGGCTTCGATATCCTCAAGTATCTGAACACGACGTGCAAGAGCAGTTTCACTTGCCTTTTGTGTTTTCTTGGTTTTAGCAGGGGCTTTTTTTGTTTTGGGTGCGGCTTTCTTTTTCATATTGCTGCTCCTTTATATATGGTGTATTTGGTAAAAAAAGTAGTCATACTGTAGCGATGCGACTGAAACTTGTCAAGGAAAAACAAAAGGGAAAAACCAGTGGAGCGGAGAGTAAAAAAACTTTTGCGCCTGATCGGTGACAAAACCGATGGCGTGCTGATAACAAGCGCTGAAAACGTTCGCTATTTGAGCGGCTTTACCGGAAGTGAAGGCATCCTGTTGGTAACCCATTCCCAGTCGTTTTTTTTCACCGATGGTCGCTATACCACACAGGCGCGACAGCAGGTGCAGGGCTTTTCACTTCAGTGTTTTCGCGATAAATGGAAAGATATTGGGAGCATCATAAAAAAGCTTGGCATCAGGACGCTTGGCTTTGAATCGCGGCACCTCACGGTAGCGATGCTTGGCGATATTGAAAAACAAATTTCTCACCTTGCCCTAAAACTGTTTGGTGCTGAGCTTGATGGTTTGCGTCTGATAAAGGACTCTGGGGAGATTGCACTGCTCAGGAAGGCAGCGCGCATCGCCCACAATGCCCTGCAGGAAGTGCTGCCGCTGATCGTGCCAGGGGTGAGTGAGCACGATATTGCTACCGAGCTTGAGTATCGCATGAAGCAGCACGGTGCCCAGGGACCTGCCTTCCCGACGATTGTGGCATCCGGTGTGCGCTCAGCGCTGCCGCATGGTACGGCAACAGAAAAGAAAATCTGCGCAGGGGAACTTCTGACGATTGATTATGGTGTGCAGTATCAGGGATACTGTTCTGATGAGACCTGCACGTTTGTTGTAGGCAAACCAACCCGTCGGCAGAAAAGAGTCTATGAGACGGTGTTGCGTGCACACGACCGGGCGTTGCAAATGGTAGCTCCAAATATTGATCTAAAAAAAATTGATGCGGCAGCGCGAAGCTTGATAGCACGGCACGGGTTTCAGCGGTATTTTAATCATGGCACCGGTCATGGTGTGGGACTGTGCGTGCATGAGCCACCGGTGGTATCAGCACGCGCGACCATGACTGCTCGGCGGGGTATGGTGTTTACTATTGAACCGGGTGTTTATATTCCCGGATGGGGTGGGGTGAGAATTGAAGATATGGTGCTGGTTACTGCGCGGGGGTACGAGGTGCTGACCTGCCACACAAAAAAACTGCACTGTCTTGCTGTCTGAATTTCGGCAGGTCTTTTTTAAATCGTTGAGGTCTCCGCAGAATGCCGAACTGCACAATTTGGTTTTTTTAGTTTCTGTAAGTACGCCTCCACAAAATAAAGGGGGGCCGTTATTCTTTTGCCCTCTCTCCGCCATTTCAGTTAAGCCTCCCCGGTCGTAGATCCCGCTCTGCGGGACCAGGGGGAGGTTGGGTGGGGGCAGAAAAGCCCTCTCCACACCCCTCCCTCACCGGAGGGGCTTAAGAACAAAATCATCAGAGACAAGAAAGCAAAATGATACCGGTTACCTTTATCATAGACCCCTTTATGGTGTGGAGCGGAACTTAATCTGTTGAATTTGGGCTTAATTTAGTGGTGCGGTCAAGTGAAACGATGCGGGCATCGTTTTTCTCAAGGGTCTGACGAACCGCGTCCAGTGCAGCACGTGCTTCCTGCAGACTTTTAAACTTTCCAACCATGACCCGGTACCAGCGACCTTTATCTGCATGTTCAAACTCTTGCACAAAAGCATCGCTGCCAAGTTTTTGCAGACGGGCGGATTCCTGCAGCGCCTTCTCTTGGCTTCGATAGGAATCGGTATGGATAGTAAAATATTTTTTCGGTTCAGGAGGTTGCTCTGCAGACGGTTGCAGTGGTGACATCTGCTGCAATGAGGCTGCATTATCTGGAGATGCCGAAGGATGCTCTGCAGAAGCTTGTTCGGGCTCAGTGCGGATTTGTGCTGCTGCGTCTGTCCGGTTGTCAGCAGGTGATGGGAGTTGGGCAATAGGGGATAGAGTTTCTTTTGCTGCCAGAGTGGAAGGATGCGGAGCCTGATCAGGCTGTTTCTGCTGATGTATTTCAGGTAATCTCTGTGGCGAGTGCATCGGGACAGAAGCTTTCGGCGGTGCTGGTGCAAAAAGTGATTGGAACGACTTATGTGAACCTGTAGCATACAGGAGGAGAGCGGCAAAAACTGCTGCAGCAAGGGAACCCAGCATGACGTTTTTTTTCTTTCTTTTTACAGCGGGTTGGGCTGGCTCTGGTGGCAATACCTGATCAAGGGCACTCATGACCTCCGGTAACTTTTCCTGAGAAAGTTCCTCTTCTTGCTCAGGCGTGTGAGGCTGAAGAGTTTCAGCTTCGAGTTCACATGCACGCAAATCTTCTTCCTGCTGCTGGCTATCTGTTTCAGGTGGTTCTTTTTGATTTGAAGCATAGAGTTCAGGGGCACGTGCAGTCAGCTCAGGTTCAGAGCGATCATTGCCGGTTGCCTCTGCTTCGCCGGGAAGCTGCTCAAGGCTTTTTTTAACATCTTCTATGAGTTCTTTGAGTCGAAGGTCTGGTACAGTGTTTGCCGACAGAGGTGCTTCGGGGCTTTCTGAAGCGAAAATGAGCGGGGTGCCGCAGTGAGGGCAGAGTTCGAGCTGCTCATCGGGAACGTTGCGTTTGCATTCCGGGCACTGCATGGCAGGTGTCAGGACGAGGGTTTCCCAAAACTCTCTGCTGAAGGGCAGAGGCTGCGCACAACACATGCCGAGCACTTTGGCTTTCGTGCCGTGCAAATGTTTCTGCCATGATCAACCATCATGTAGTTGAACGCAATCCAGTCCTTCCGGGGAACGCAGGACATAAGGTCTTGCTCGATTTTTTCAGGGTTTTTTTGGCTGCTCAGCCCCATTCTGCCGGCAAGCCGTGCCACGTGTACGTCAACCGCGATACCCTCTGCTTTTTTAAATGCGCTTGACAAAACAATGTTTGCGGTTTTTCGGGCAACCCCGGGAAGCGTGAGGAGTCCAGCCATGGTGTCAGGCACCTCACCGTTAAAATCGGCAACAATTTTCTTTGCAGCAGCAATGATGTTTTTTGCCTTCATGCGGAAAAAACCGGTTTGACGAATTTCCTGCTCAAGCTCTTCGGGTTTGGCAGCAGCAAAGTCAGCAGCGGTTTTGTATTTTGCAAACAGTGCAGGGGTTATCTCATTGACCTTTTTGTCAGTACACTGGGCTGAGAGCATGGTTGCCACAAGCAGTTGAAGCGGCGTTTTGTACTGAAGTGCGGTGCGCGCCGTAGGATAGGCGGTTTGCAGGAGCGCAATGATTTTTGTAACGCGACGGGTAAGGTCATGAGCAGTGTTTGGGTTGCGCTGTGGCATTCTGTGATCTCCTCACACAAGGGTTGCCTGCGCTGGCAGTCCGCGATGTTTATTTATGAGTATAAAGAAAAGATGCTGGAGGGTCAAGAAGCTAAAACGCGCGGCGTCAGAAGCCAGAGGAAAATGTTCACGGTGTGAACACAAAATGCTTGACAGCTCGTGCAAACCAGCTATACTGTTCATGGTATGAACGATAAAGACGGATTTGATGAAATATCGCTGCGACTGCTCGATGAGCTGAGCCGGGAAGCTACGCTCTCCCAGCGTGCGCTTGCAGACCGGTTGGGAATTGCCTTGGGGCTGGTGAATGCTTATATCAAGCGGCTGTGCAAGAAAGGCTACCTCAAGGTCAAGTTTCTCCCCCGCAACAGAATCAAATACATCCTCACCCCACGAGGGTTTTCCGAGAAGACAAAACTTGCCTACAAATTTATGCAGTATTCACTCCTCTACTTCAAAGACGTGCGCGCACGGATTGAAGCAATCTATCAGCGTATGGTTCAGGAAGGAGTGCACACGGTGCTGCTGTGGGGTGACGGGGAGCTTGCAGAGCTCTGCTACATCTCGACGCGTGGTTATCCGTTGCGCATTGTTGGCGCGGTCGGGAGGGAGCACAGTGAGCATGGTTTTTTTGACCGCCCCGTGTACACGGTTGAGGATATTTCAGACATTGCCTGTGACGCGATACTGGTGGCATCGCTTGATGAAACAGCAGTAAAAAAGCTCAGCGACATGGCTATAGCGCCTGAGAAAATTTATTATCTGGGGCATGAAAAGCCGCAAATGACGTGATTTGTGGATCGGGTTTCGTGGCACGTGGGTTCCGAAAAAACGAGACACAAACTCCGATGCCCGCGCCACCTCTTTATCGTCCTGTGCCTCGAGCCGTACCTATGGAAACGGAATTTTCCGCACCCTTCAGTGATGAAGCGCCTTTGCGGCACTGGTATGCCGTGTATGTCAGGTCCCGGCATGAGTTTGTCGTGCATGAGGAGCTTGACCGTTTCCGTATCGAGCATTTTTTGCCCACGGTGCAGCGGCTACGGCGGTGGAAGGACAGAAAAAAACTGGTAACTTTCCCTTTGTTTCCCGGCTATCTTTTTGTGCACATTCCGAAAAGCCGTGATGCTATTGTGAGTGTGCTGAAAACAAAAGGAGTAGTCAGGATGCTTGGCAAAACGCCGGGTAGTCCTGAATCAGTGCCTGAGGTGCAGATCGAGTCGCTTAAAACACTGGTGGCAAGCGGTAAGGATATCGAGGTGTACCCTTTCCTTTGCGAGGGGCAGCGGGTGCGGATTAAATGGGGGCCGCTTGCCGGTATTGAAGGCATTCTCAAGGAAAAGCGGGGGCAGCACATTCTGGTGCTCTCTGTTGATATACTGCAGCAAGGCGCATCGGTTCGCGTTGATGCTGCTGATGTAGAACCTTTATAAAAAACGTGATTGGGCATCGTGGTACGTGGCTCGCAGTCCTGTCGCAGTACGAGCCACGAAACACGAAATGAACCCTTTAGGTTATGACACCCTGAAACGGGTGCTGTAACCGAGAGGGCGGAGCTATATTGATGCAAAGCACTGGAAGCACCACAAAAAATCTGCTTAACTATTTGTATGGACTTTTATTTTTTGCTGTATATTTAGTATAGTATATGCATAGGATGAGATAAGAAATGAACACTGCAAAATTATTTCAAAGCGGCAACTCACAGGCAGTGAGATTGCCGAAGGAAATTAGGCTCCCTGGCAGTGAAGTTAAAATGTTCAGAAGAGGTAATCAGGTTATCCTTGAGCCGTTTGAAACGACAGGGGATCCGCTTTTTGACTCGCTTAATCAGTTTTCAGAGGATTTCATGAAAGATGGGCGCAATCAACCGCCGGTTCAAACAAGAGACTTATTGTAATGCAGTATCTGCTTGATACCAATATTTGCATATACATCATAAAAAAAGCCCGCAGGCTGTTCTTGATCGCCTTCGAGAACATTTGCCAAAAAAAAATTGCAATTTCAACGGTAACATTGTTCGAGCTGTATTATGGAGACGCAAAGGGCCAATCACGACAGCAGGCAGAGGATGCGCTTGCCAAATTTTTTGTCCCTTTCAGCATTATTGATGTGGATCGGTCAGCCGCTGCTGAAGCTGCCGGTATTCGAGCACAGCTCGAAGAAAAAGGCGCGCCTATCGGCCCCTAATGACCTGCTTATAGCAGGTGTTGCCCGGGCATGGAATATGATTCTTGTAACCAACAATAGCAGAGAATTTGAGCGGATAAAAAATATACGTCTGGAGAACTGGGCTGCATAAAACCAACCGCATCATTGCGCAAAAGCAAACCTCGCAGGCGTTCCCGTGTCTTTCTCTTTAGCCAAAAGTTTTGAACTCATGGGTATGCAAGCACAATTCCTACAATTTTTCGATATTGAGCGGATAGGTTCTTTAATTTTCCCGATAATTGAGTATTTTTACTCAATGATTGAGTAAAAACAGTTCGCCTGTTTTATAGTATAGAAAAACCATGCATTATCAGAGAAGAGCTACCCAAGAGATATTAAAGCAGCTTCACAGCGCTCAGAATCTGCTGCAGGTGGTTATTGGCCCTCGTCAAGTAGGGAAAACAACAGCAGCGCTTCAGATACGCGATGTTTGGCAAGGAGGCACATGGTATGCCTCTGCTGACGATCCTCTGCCGCCCGGTCCTGAATGGGTTGTCCATCACTGGCAGATGGCACGCAGAGAAAAAAAACAGCCGGTATTGCTCATCCTTGATGAGGTACAAAAAGTGCGCGGCTGGAGTGAGGCGGTAAAATCGCTCTGGGATGAAGAAAGACGTCAATCCTCACCCTGCAAAGTACTTCTGCTCGGGTCATCATCGCTGCTTCTCCAAAAGGGTCTCTCAGAAAGTCTGAGTGGTCGCTTTTTTTTGCATCGTTTCAACCACTGGTCATTTAAGGAAGTACAGGAAGCGTTTTCGCTTTCACTGGAGGAGTGGTTGTTTTTTGGCGGATATCCCGGGGCGCTTGCTTTGCGGCATGAACTTGCGACGTGGAAGGCATACGTCGTGGATTCGCTGATCGAAACAGTCTTAAACAAAGATATCTTTCAGCTCCAGAATATCGCAAAACCCGCGTTGTTTCGTCATCTTTTTCTGCTTGCGGCACGCTACCCCGCAGAGATACTCTCCTATAACAAGATGCTCGGGCAACTGCATGATGCGGGCAACACGACAACCTTGGCTCACTATTTGCACCTGTTGTCATCAGCATTTCTGGTGACAGGTCTTGAGTGCTATAAACTCGGGGAACGACCAAAGCGGGGATCAAGCCCAAAGCTCATTATCCGCAACAATGCATTGGTGAATGCGCTTACCAATAAAAAACTTGAAGATGTGCGGACAAATCCAGAACACTGGGGGCATTTGGTTGAAAATGCGGTCGGCGCATATTTGCTCAACAGTCTTTCACGCATGAGCGCACCAGTGTACTACTGGCGTAGTCATGGAGCGGAGGTTGATTTTGTGATACAAACCGCACAGACCGTGTGGGCAATTGAAGTAAAATCAGGCAGAATGCGGCAACCACACGGGTTGGAAAAATTTCTTGCCCTGAAGAAAGGAGCCATGCCGTTTATTATTGGCGGGAGCGGTATGCCGCTTGAAGATTTTTTTTCACGCGATCCTGCAGAAATTTTTTTGTAGCAAGAATACTCTGCCGCGTCCGCGGACATTAGTAGGTAAGGGGTACACAGTGAAAGAAAGATGATTTGTGTCCTGCGAAAAAAACCAAGCGCCGTGAGCTCTCTGCTATGAGGGCACTTTCGCACGTAAACAACAAGACCCGTTTCGGTGCAAAACTCCCTAAAAAATTTCGCGGCTATTTCTGGGACTGTGATTTTTCGGCACTGTCACTTGAGCGATCCCGTACGTTTATCCTGAAACGGCCTTTTGCAGTATGGTGGCAGGGATGCGATGGTGTGGATTTTGCGTCATTTCACCCGCACTGAGGTTGCCGGTTTCTTAAAAAGCAGGCACGGCGCAGCTCTTGACAGAAGGAGCTTTCTTTTCTGGAAAAAAGTTTCAACCTTTCGGTCCTTATGGAAGTAACACTCCACTTTGAGGTATTACATGCCGTACGCAGGAAGCTTCTGCCGCTGCTGCAGCCGTTCAGAGAGGATTTCTATCTTGCCGGCGTCACCGGACTTGCGCTGCAGCTTGGTCATCGAGTTTCCCAAGATTTTGATTTTTATACAGCACATGATTTTGACAGCACAAAGCTTTATTATAGCTGCGAAAAGATTTTCACCGCATACCGTCTCAAAATGATTCAGCAGGAGACAAATACCCTGAGTATTCTTTTGAACAATACCATAAAAATATCCTTTTAACGTTCCCCTATCCGGTGGTTTTGCCGCTCCTAAGAACAGACTTTGTGTCTGTGGCGCATGCTCAGGAAATCGGGGTCATGAAAATTGCTGCATTGCTTCGGGCGACCTATCGCGACTATGTTGATCTCTATTTTCTTTTACAATCGTTTTCTCTTTTAGAGCTTTTTAACCTCGCTCGGAAAAAGTTTCGCAATTTCGATGAAGCCCTCTATCTTAAATGCTTGCTTTCTTACCCTGATATAGAAATGACGCCGGTAAAATTTAAAAAAGGTTTTTCAGTTGAACCCGCAAAGGTTTTCTCTTTTATTGAGCGGAAAACAAAGGAGTATCTTGCAAAGCTCAAGACATAAGAAAAGCTCCACTATGCAACGCTATGCTGCCAAATTCAGATAAAAAGAAAAAAATGTTGCTGCACCCTGAACAAAAGCGACGGTATCAGCAGATGAGCGCTGCAGACAAAATAGAGTGTGCTCTGCGGTTGCGAAAAGCTGCTTGGGAGCTTAAATGGTGCGGTCTGCGGTCACAGCATCCTGACTGGAGTGAAGAACGATTGCATCAAAAAGTACGGGAACTGTTTCTCTATGCCAGAACCTGAATCTTTTTTTGTTTCACAAACCGGCTTAACGCTCTCGGCGTCAGCTACATGGCTGCCGCGTCTGTTGCCAGTATCATTTATGGCGAGCCAAGATTATTAGAGGTTCCCTGAATAGTTGAGGGTTTTCATTAACGTCAAAAACATGCAGCCAGAAGTCCTCTCCGATAAGCAGCAGAGCTTTATTCCACCGCTCCACGTTTTTCGTCCAAGGCATGTTTTGCCTCTTATGCATGACGCTTGAGCTCTCAGGCTTCACCTCAAACCGAGCGGGCGGAGCTGCAAAAAAAATCCTGCTCGGTACTATGCGAAGGTTTTTCTTTATAGGACTAAAAAAAGAGCTGAAAATGTTTGCGTTTGTTGTGAACGGTGTGTATGAGCACAAAGTCCATAGTTGAATCATCCTTTTCGTCTTGTGCGCCGGCTGTTGATAAACTTATCATCGAATCTGGCCGCACAGAAAAGAATTACTGGCGCGACCTGTGGCGGTATCGAGAGCTTTTTTTCATCCTTGCCTGGCGGGATATTGCCGTGCGGTATAAACAGACCGTTATCGGCGTTTTGTGGGCGTTGATTCGGCCGTTTCTTACCATGGTGGTCTTTACGGTGTTGTTCGGCCGGCTTGCCAAACTGCCGAGCGAAGCAGGCACGCAGTATGCGCTGATGGTCTTTGCAGGAATCCTCCCGTGGACACTTTTTGCCTCATCGCTGGGCGAGGCATCCGGCAGTCTGCTTGCAAACAGCAACCTGATAACGAAGGTTTATTTCCCGCGGATTATTCTGCCGGTCGCGACAGTGGTGACAGCTCTGGTGGATTTCTTGATTAGTTTCTGCATCCTCGTCGGACTGATGGTTTACTACGCTCATTTTCCCGGCTGGCAGATTCTTCTTTTGCCGGGGTTTGTGGCGCTGGCGATTCTGGCAAGCCTCGGGCCAGCGCTCTGGATAACCGCGCTCAATGTAAAGTATCGCGACTTTCGATACGTGGTGCCCTTTCTCCTGCAGCTCGGGCTGTATGTATCACCGGTAGGGTTCAGCAGTTCCATTGTTCCGGAGAAGTGGCGGCTGTTTTACAGCCTGAACCCGATGGTCGGTGTGATTGACGGCTTCCGCTGGTGCATTCTCGGCGGCACGTGCCCGCTCGACAGCGCGGGGTTTGCGGTGAGCCTCTGTGTCGTCGGCGCGTTTCTCTGGTTTGGGATCCGGCGGTTCCGCAAAACAGAAAGACTCTTTGCTGATTTGATTTGACCATGTCCGAGGTAGTCATTGCAGCAGAAGGTATAGGCAAGCGATATGTCATCGGTCATCAGGCCGAGAAAGGCAGGTATCGCTACATGGCTCTGCGGGATGTGCTCGCGCAGAAGGCAGGGGCTCTGTGGCGATCGGCAAAGGCAATGATTCAGGGCAGCCCCATTGTATACGGGGATCTCTCTGAAGAGGTGTGGGCATTGAAAGACGTTAGCTTCGAGATTCGTCAGGGTGAGACGGTGGGCATCATCGGCCGCAACGGCGCAGGGAAATCCACGCTGCTCAAGATCCTCTCCCGCATCACCGAGCCGACCCGTGGCCGGGCCGAGATCCACGGCCGGGTGGGCTCCCTGCTGGAGGTGGGCACCGGCTTCCACCCCGAACTGACAGGCCGCGAGAATATCTACCTTAACGGCGCCATCCTGGGCATGAAGCGGGCGGAGATTGACCGCAAGTTCGACGAGATCGTGGCCTTTGCCGAGATCGAGAAGTTCCTGGACACGCCGGTGAAGCATTATTCCAGCGGCATGTACGTGCGCCTGGCCTTTGCCGTCGCCGCCCACCTGGAGCCGGAGATCCTGCTGGTGGACGAGGTGCTGGCGGTGGGCGACGCGGCGTTCCAGAAGAAGTGCCTGGGGAAGATGGGGGATGTGGCCAAGGAAGGGCGGACGGTGTTGTTTGTGAGTCATCAAATGAACTCGATTCGGCGGCTTTGTGAACGTTGCATATGGCTCGATACGGGAAGTATCCGGATGATTGATTCTGTTATGAACGTCGTATCGGCCTACGAGACGACGATGCTGTCGACTCATGTAGACGGGGGGCGAGTAAGCGATAGTAGCTCTTCAGCTCAGTTTCTCCGTTGGGAGATTGTAGAACCCCGGCACGAACAACCTAATTGGGTGACCACCCTTGGAACTGTAACGTTCAAAATCGTGGTCAAAGTAAACAAGCCTATTAAGAGGGGCACTCACGGTATCGCTTTACGGAACAGTGATAATCAGCTGATCTGGGCATGGGCAACCTACAATCTTTCGCTTGAGCCAGGTATTG
>Ga0209162_1000620_pt1 | contig 38353 bp, 36 predicted proteins | sample YNPNPMetaG_FD_187121 | JGI IMG/M metagenome (GOLD analysis project Ga0209162, IMG submission 187121) | Anoxygenic and chlorotrophic microbial mat microbial communities from Yellowstone National Park, USA - YNP NP MetaG (SPAdes) (version 2) ...
CGTAACCCCGATCACTTTCCCCGTGCATGTACCCCACCGAGTACACGTGAATCAAAAAACCCACGAACGTGACAAAAAACACCATCACCGCCGAAAGCGCATCCATCCGAAGAGAAAAATCAACGGAAAACTTGCCGGCGGCGATCCATTGGAAAAGCGTCAGGGTGAAAGGCTCGTGGGCCCCGTGGCTCGCGTACTCCCACAGGGCACCCAGAGCCACCAGCAGGGTCAGCCCGACGCTGCCCACGCCTACTGCCGTGGTGGTTTTCTTGGAAAACCGCAGCGCCCCGGCCAGGAGGATCAGCGCCCCAGCCAGGGGCAACGCCAGGAGCAACCAAAGGTTCGCGAGCACCGGGCACCTCCTACCACCGCATGGCCGAAAGCCGATCCACGTCTGCCGACTGCAGCTTGCGGAAAATCGCCACCAACAGCGCTAAGCCCACCGCCACCTCCGCTGCAGCCACGGCCATGACGAAGAACACGAAAACCTGCCCCTCCAAGTTGCCGTGGAAGGCGGAAAAAGCCACCAGGGCAACGTTGGCGGCGTTGAGCATCAGCTCGATTCCCAAAAGCGTAGCGATACCGTTGCGGCGCAGCAAAACACCGCCAGCGCCGATGGCGAAAAGCACACCGGAAAGAACCAGGTAATGGGCGAGCGTCACCATGTCAGTGCTTCCTTTTCACCAGCACCAAGGCCCCCACCAGGGCCGCCAGCAAAACCACCGAGACCAGCTCGAAGGCGAAAAGATGCGGGCCCACCAGCAGCCGACCCAAGGCCCGGGTGGTGTTTCCCGCTGCAGGAAGGTTGCTTCCCGTTTCCCGCAAGCTCGAGAACAGGAAAAACGCCCCCGCGGCCACAGCTGCTGCCAAAAACGCCCCCAGTGTCTTTTGGATCGGCCGGGGGGTTTCCTCCCCGGAAACCACGGGCGCTCCCAGGAGCATCACCACGAACAGAAACAGCACGAGGATCGCCCCGGCGTAAATCAGCACCTGAGCACCGGCGAGGAAGTCCGCCCCTTGCATGGCGAAGGTCACGGCCACGCAGAAGAACGTGACGATCAGCGAAAGCACGTTCACCACCGGGTTTCTGTGGGCCACGGCCACCAGGGCGGAAAGCACCGCCACGGCGGCCACCAGGTAAAAGATCGCAAGCTCCATGGCCCCTCCTTAGAGCCACCCCTGGGCGAGGGCGACGCTCACCCAGAGGAGGTTGAGCAAGGCCAGGGGGATCAACCCCTTCCACCCCAGGCGCATGAGCTGGTCGTAGCGAAAGCGGGGAAGCGTCCAACGCACCCACACGAAAAGCCAGAGCAAAAACCCCACCTTGGCCATGAACACCGCGAAGGAAAGCACGAGCCCGAGCCACCCATCGGGGATGGCGATTCCGGGGAGCTGCCAGCCGCCCAGGTAAAGCGTGGTGGCCAAGGCGGAAACCGTGGTCATGTTGATGTACTCGGACATCATGAAGGCGGCGAACTTCATGGAGGAAAGCTCCACGTGGTACCCCGCTACCAGCTCGTTTTCCGCTTCCGCGAGATCGAAGGGGAGGCGGTTGGTCTCGGCGAACGCCGCCACCAGGAAAACCAAAAAGCCCAGGAACTGCGGCACCGCGTTCCAGAGCTTGGCCTGGTGCTCCACCACGGTGGTAAGCCGCAGGTCGCCGCTGGCCAGAAGCACCCCCAGCACCGCCAAGGTCATGGCCAGCTCGTAGGAAATCAGCTGGGCCGAGGAGCGCAGCCCGCCCAGCAGCGAGTACTTGTTGTTGGAGGCCCACCCCGCCAGCACGATGCCGTAAACCGAAATCGAGGAAAGTGCCAACAGGTACAGCACGCCGATGTTCAAATCCGGCGCCACGATGAGCCCACGCAGGGGCACGCCAAAAACCTGGATCCCTTCGCCCTTGGCGAAGGGGATCACGATGAACGTGGAGGCCGCCACGAACACCGCCACCGCTGGGGCCAGGAAGTAAAGGCCCCGAGAAACGTGGGCCGGGGTCACGTCCTCCTTGAACAGCAGCTTCACCGCGTCGGCCACCGGCTGCAACAGCCCCCAGGGGCCCACGCGGTTGGGGCCCAGGCGATCCTGAATGAACGCCGCACCGCGGCGCTCCACCCAGGTCATGACCGGGACCACCGTGAGCAGCATCCCGGCGATCACCGCCAGCTTCAGCCCGCTTATGGCAATCTCAGCCCACATGGTGCCGCTCCCTGTACGAGTTCTCGGAAGCCCCCGCCAGCTCCTCCCAGCGCAGCCCGGCGAAGGCAGCTTCGCGCGCTGCAAGCTGCCCGAAGAGGGTTTCCGGTGTGCCCTTGCCGAGCTCCGCCACCCCGCAGGCCCGGGCCAGCAGCACGAGGATCTGCCAGAGGGGCCTGGCCTGCCCCGCTGGGGCCACCGCCGGCGCGAAGCGCTGCACCGCGCCGGTGGAGGAGGTGAAGGTCCCTTCTCCGGAAGCCAAGGAGGCCACGGGCAAAACCCAGCTGGCGGCCTCCACCAGAGGCGTGGCCAACCTCGCCACCACCACCGCCGGGCCCACCTTCAAAAGCTGCACCGCTTCCGCCGAGGCGAGGAACGGGTGGGCCTGGGGGTCCAGCACCAGGGTGAGGTCCGCCGCCCCGTAGAGGAAGCGGGCGAGCCCTTCCTCGTCCACCAGGGAAAGCCCCAGCCGCTTGGCCCCTTCGCTGTTGGGCAGCGCGGAGGCCGAGTAAAGCCATTGCCGGCGAGCGTTCTTCATCTTCCTGGGTTCGCCGGCGTAGACCGGGACCACCAGCTCCCCTTTGAAGACGCGGGTGAACAGCTCCCGGGCGAGGAACAGCTCCTCGTTGGACATGTTCCCCGAGGCCACCACCCGCAGGCTCCTGGCGGCCTTCAAGTCCAACGCCAGGGCCCGGAGTGCCTGGTCCCAGGTAAGCTGCTGCCAACCGTCCTCGGTCTTTCTCTGGGGGTGGGTCACGTCCTGCTGGTTGAGCCCCTCTGCCAAAAACCGCCCGTAATCGCACAGCCAGGTGGCGTTGATCTCGGGGTTTTCCCGGGGGGTGAAGCGGTAGACGATGCGCTCGTGGTGGTCTATCCAAACGTTGCAGCCGATGGAACAACCCGGGCAAACCGAGGGGGTAGAGCGCAGCTTCCAAGCCCGCTTGCGGAAGCGGAACTCCCGCACGGTGAGGGCGCCCACCGGGCAAACGTCCGCCACGCAGGCGGAAAAGGGATCCTCCAGGGGCTTGCCATCGAAGGTGTCAATGTACGCAGAGTTACCGCGGCTCTTGTAGGTGAGCGCCCAGGTCTCGGAGATTTCCTGGGTGAAGCGGATGCAGCGGGAGCAGTGGATGCAGCGGTTCTGGTTCTGAATCACGTGGCGACCCAAAAGCCGGCGCTCCAGCCCAGGGAACGTGCGCCGCTGCTCCAGCATCCCCGAGGCGAAGCTGCCCCGCTGCTCGCTCATGGCGTGGTCCTGGAGCAGGCACTCCCCCGCTTGGTCGCACACCGGGCAATCCAGGGGGTGGTTGGCCAGGAGGAACTCCATCACCGCTTCCCGCGCCTCCCGCACCCGCTGGGAGGTGGCGGACTTCACCACCATCCCGTCGCTGGCCGGGGTGGCGCAGGCGATGGCGAGGCGCGGCTGCCCTTCGATTTCCACCATGCAGATGCGGCACTGGCCCACCACCGAGAGGTACGGGTGGTAGCAAAAGTAGGGGATCTCCACCCCGGCGAGGCGCGCTGCCTCGATGAGGTTGGTCCCCTGGGGGACTTCCACTTCGCGGCCGTCAATGGTCAGCTTCGGCATGACTAGACGCCTCCGAACCTCACGTCCTTGCCGCTCCAAGGCATCACCGGGAGCTTCTTGGGGGGGAGGGGCTTGGCGTGGGCGATGGCCTCCTCGAACTCCTGGCGGAACTTCTTCACGAGGCTGCCGATGGGCAAGGAGAACGCGTCCCCCAAGGGGCAGATGGTCATCCCTTGGGAGGCGTAGCGGCAGATGCGCAAGAGCTGGTCCGGGTCGGAGGGATGACCCAAACCGCGGGTGAGGCGGTTGAGGATGTCCAAGCACCAGTCGGATCCTTCCCGGCAGGGGGTGCACTGGCCGCAGGACTCGTGGGCGTAGAAGTGGGCCAGGTTGCGGGCCACCTCCACCATGTTCACGGTTTCGTCCATGACGATCACCGCCCCCGAGCCCAGCATGGTCCCGGCGGCGGCGCAGGAGTCGAAGTCCGCCAGCACGTCCACCTCCTGGGCGGTGAGCACCGGGGCCGAGGAACCCCCGGGGAAGAACGCCTTGAGCTTGCGCCCCTGGGGGATTCCCCCGGCGTGCTCGAAGATGATTTCCCGGAAGCTCACTCCCAAGGGCAGCTCGTAGACCCCCGGGCGGTTCACGTGCCCGGAAACGCAGAACAGCTTGGGCCCTGTGTTCTTCGGCCTGCCGATGGAGGCGAACCACTTGGCACCCCGGGTGAGGATGTGGGGCAAGCAAGCCAAGGTCTCCACGTTGTTCACCACCGTAGGCTTGCCAAAAACCCCCACCACCGCAGGGAAAGGCGGCTTGAGGCGGGGAAAGCCCCGCTTGCCTTCCAACGACTCGATGAGCGCGGTTTCCTCCCCGCAGATGTACGCCCCGGCCCCGCGGTGCACCCAGACCTCCAGGTGGTAGCCAGAGTTCAGGATGTCCTTGCCCAAAAACCCCTTGGCCTTCGCTTGGGCGATGGCCTCCTCGAGGATCTTCGCCCAGCGGAAGAACTCGCCGCGGATGTAAATGTAGGCGGTGTTCGCGCCGATGGCGTAAGAGGCGATGGCGATCCCCTCCAACACCATCTGCGGGTCGTACTCCAGAAGCTCCCGGTCCTTGAACGTCCCGGGTTCCGACTCGTCGGCGTTGCAGATGAGGTACTTGGGACCCGGGTGATCCTTGGGCACGAAGCTCCACTTTCGTCCGGTGGGGAACCCGGCGCCGCCCCGCCCCCGGAGCTCCGAGTCGATCACCTCCTGGATCACCGCCTCCCGGGGCATGGTGAGGGCCTTCTTGAACCCTTCCCAGCCCCCCGCTGCCAAGTAGGTCTCGATGTCCCGGGAGTTAGGGACACCGCGGGCGCGCAACAGGATGCTTTCCATGGTCACTTGCCCTCCGCCAGCTCGGAAAGGAGCTCGTCCAGCTTCTCCACGGTCATGTTCTCGTAGTAGTCCTCGTTCACCTGCAGCACCGGGGCCCCGCCGCAAGCCCCCAGGCACTCCACCCCCACGAGCTGGAACATCCCGTCCTGGGTCTTCTCGCCGAAGCCGATCCCCAGCCGCTCCTTGATGTGCTGGGCCAAGGTCTTGGCGCCGCAGAGCTCGCAGGAAAGCGTCACGCAGAGCTGCAGCACGTAGCGGGCTGGGGGGGTACGGTGGAACATCGTGTAAAAGCTCACCACCCCCTCCACGAACGCCGGGCTTTCCCCGAGCCGGGCGGCCACCGCCTCGATCACCCCCGGGGAGATCCAACCGTAACGCTCTTGGCAGAGCCAGAGCACCGGCAGCATGGCGGCCCGCTTGGTGGGGTAGCGCTGGAGGATCTCGGCAATCTTCGCCTCCATGGCCTCGTCGAAGCGCACCTCCCTGAGCTCCTCCGGGGTCTTGGCGAGGATGGGGGCGGTGCTCATTGCTCACCCCCTCGCTTGGCCCAATCGAAGGCGCCCTCCCGCCAGAGGTAGACGTAGCCGATGGTGAGAAGCAGCAGGAACAGCAGACCGTCCCAGAGCACCAGCTTGTTCCCCTCGGCCAAAAGCTCCCGCACCGAAACCGCCCAGGGGTAGAGGAACGCCACCTCCACGTCGAACACGATGAACACCATCGCCACCACGAAGAACTTCACCGACACCCGCTTGCGGGAAGCGTCAATGAGCAGCATGCCGCTCTCGTAGGGCTCCAGCTTGCGCTTGTGGGTGAGCTTGCCCCGCCCCAGAAGCGCGGACAGCCCGACGATGGCCGCCGCCATCGTCCCGGCGAACGCGAATGTCAGCAACACTGGAAGGTACTGGGCGCTCATGGGTCCCCCCTCGTGCCCAAATTCACAACCGCCAATCCTACGGGTTGTGGGGCGGTTCGTCAAGCTTGTGCCGGGAAGCGCAGCTTCCTGGGGTAGAATCGGCAGCCATGGGAGAAACGCACCCGCTGGATGCCTTGCGCGCCCTGTGCGCCCGTTTGCGCGGCCCGGATGGCTGCCCTTGGGACCGGGAGCAAACCCTGGAGACCCTCAAGCCCTACATCGTGGAGGAAGCCTACGAGGTGGTGGATGCCATCGCCGCTCAGGATCCCCGGGCCCTGGAGGAGGAGCTGGGGGACCTGTTGTTCCAGATCGTTTTCGTGGCCCAGCTCGCCGAAGAGCAAGGCTGGTTCGACCTCGCCAAGGTGATGAGGCTTGCCCACGCCAAGATGGTGGCCCGGCACCCCCACGTTTTCGGCGAGGTGAAGGTGGCGGATGCCCAGGAGGTGGTGCAGAACTGGGAGCGCCTCAAGAAAAAGGAAAAGAAACGCGGCACCCTGGAGGGAGTGCCTCCCAGCTTGCCAGCGCTGCTCAAGGCGTTGCGCATCACGGAAAAAGCCGCGGCTGTGGGCTTCGACTGGGCCAAGCCCGAGGATGTGCTGACCAAGCTCCGGGAGGAGGTGGAAGAGCTTTCGGGGGTGGTGGCTCGGGCCCAGGAGGAGGATCGGCAAACGCTGCGGGAGGAGCTGGGGGACGTGCTCTTCTCCATCGCCAACGTGGCGCGCCATCTGGGGGTGGACCCGGAGGCGGCGCTGCAGGCGAGCAACCACAAGTTCATGCGGCGCTTTGCGGCCATGGAGGCCATGGCGGCGGAGCGGGGCAGCAGCTTGGAGGCGCTTTCCGCCGAGGAGCTGGAGGCGTTGTGGCAGCGAGCCAAAGCTTCCCAGGGGTGAGCTGCGCCCAGGCGGCCGTTTGACAGGAGGGCCCCGGGGGGGTATGGTGGCTCCCGGCGGGCAGCCCGCCAGGAAAGGAAGCAGGAGCATCATGAACGTGAAAAAGCTTGTGGCGTTGGGGGTATTTTTGTGCGCTGGCCTCGCGTTCGGGGGCACGGCCTTCAAGGTGAACGGCAAGGAGGTGAGCACCACGCAGCTGCAGCTCGCCAAGCAAGCGCTGCTCTCCCGCATGGGGTTGCAGCCGGGCATGGTGGACGAAACCATGCTCACCAAGGCGGCGGTGGACCAGCTGGTGGGCATGGAGCTTTTGGCGCAGGCAGCTGCCGAAGCCAAGCTCGCGGTGGATCCCTCCGAGGTGAAGGCCTCCCTGGAGCAGGAAAAGAAGGAGATGGGCGGCGAGCAAGCGTTCGCCCAGGCGCTCGCGGGAGCGGGCCTCACCGAAGCGGAGCTCGCTCGCATGGAAGAGCAGCGGCTTTTGGTGCAGAAGTTCATCGCCAAGGAAATCGCCCCCAAGGCCGCCGTGAGCGACGCTGACTTGGAGGCTTACTACAGCGCCCATCCGGACGAGTTCAAACACGAGGAGCAGCTGAAGCTGCAGATGATCCTCAGCCGCCCGGCGGGGAGCGACGAGAAGGCCCAGGCCGAGGCCAAAGCCAAAGCCGAAGCCGCTGCCAAGCGCGTGGCTTCCGGGGAAGACTTCGCCAAGGTGGCCAAGGAGGTCTCCCAGGATGCCTCGGCCCAGCGGGGCGGCGAGGTGGGCTGGGTGCGCAAGGGGATGCTGCTTGCCGAGCTGGAGGCCCCGGTGTTCGCCCTCAAGGCGGGGGAGGTTTCCCAGGTGCTCAAGAGCCAGTACGGGTACCACGTGTTCCGCGTGGCGGAGCGTCGCCCTGCCGGGCAGTACCCGCTGGCGGAGGTCAAGGACAACCTGCGCCAGATGCTTTCCCAGCGCAAGACCATGGAGCTGCTGCGGGAGGCCGTGGACAGCCGCAAAGCCAAAGCGAAGATCGAGGCCGTGGATCCCCAGGTGAAGGCGGCTTTGGAAGCGCCCGCGCCCCAAGCGCAAAAGGACAGTGGCAAGCAGTAGGGTCCGCATCGTCGTAGCTGCGGTAATTCGCGACGGGCAGGGGAGGTTCCTCCTCGCCCGTCGCTTGCCTTCTGCCCACTTAGGTGGGCTCTGGGAGTTTCCCGGGGGCGGGGTGGAGGACGGGGAGCACCCGGAGGAGGCGCTGCGGCGGGAGCTTTGGGAGGAGCTGGGGGTGCAGGTGGCGGTGGAGGAGCCCCTTACCTTCGCGTGGCACCGGGACGAGGTGAAAACCGTGCTGCTGCTGTTCTACCGCGCTGCCATCCGGGAGGGGTCCCCCCGCGGGCGGGAAGGACAGGAGGTGGGTTGGTTCACGAGGCAGCAGCTCCGGGACCTCCCGGTACCCCCTGCGGATCGCCACCTGGTGCAGCTTTTGGTTGGGGAATGAAAAAAGGCGCGGAAAGGCGCGCCTTTTTTGCTGGTTTTGTTTTCGGTTAGATTTCGCGAGCGTTCGCCGCTTGCAACCCCTTGGGGCCGCGTACCACGTCGAACTCCTCTCGGCTACCCTCCCGCAGCGTGCGGAAACCCTCGCCGGAAATCGCCGAGTAGTGCACGAACACGTCCTCGCCGTTTTCCTGGGTGATGAAACCGAAACCCTTGGACTCGTTGAACCACTTCACCGTACCTTTTGCCATACCTTTGCTCTTTGCCGGCTTGCCGCCGCGCTGTCGTGCTGGGGTCTCCCAGCGTTCCTGCCAAGCCTCGAGGGCGCTTTACCCCTCGCTGCTGCTTGCGCTCCAACTTCCCTGAAGCGGCGTTCGCTCGTGGGAAGACGAGAGCATCATGACAGCTTTTTGCCGCTTGTCAAGCCCCCGGGGAAAACCCTGGCCAAGAGCTTGCCCGCGGGGTGCTGACCGGCTTTCCCGCGAAAGCCGGAGCTACGAGGTTTCCAGCATGGGCCAGCGGGCGGGCTGATCGCGGCGGATGCGTCCCAAAAGGCGCAGGAGCCCATCCAGGAGCGTCCAAGGGTGGGGTGGACAGCCCGGAACGAAGAGGTCCACGGGAAGCAGGGCGCCCACGCCGTTGCGCACCTGGGGTAGGTCCACGAAAGGCCCGCCGGAAATCGCACACGCGCCCGAAGCGATGACCAACTTGGGAGCGGGCACGGCCTCGTAGGTCTTGCGCAGCGCCAGCTCCATGTTGCGGCTCACCGGGCCCGTGACCAACAGCCCATCGGCGTGACGTGGGGAGGCCACGAACTGGATACCGAACCGGCTCATGTCGAAAACCACGGTGCCGAGCGCGTTGGCATCGGCTTCGCAGGCGTTACACCCCCCTGCGGAAACTTGGCGCAAGCGAAGCGAGCGACCGAGGAGCCGCCGCAGCTTTTCCCCGAGAGCCTCCGCCAGCACCAACTGCTGCTCGCCGCTCACCACCAGGTGCTCTCGCTGTCGCGTGGCCATGCGGAACTCCCGGGAAAAGGAAACCGCGTCGGTGGGGCAAGCGTCGCTGCAAGCACCGCAAAACAAGCACCTTCCCAGATCGAGACGCAGTGCCGGGGCCACCTCGATAGCCGCGGTGGGGCACACCTCGGCACACGCTTTGCAGTCCGGCATGCAGCGCTCGGGGCGCAATACCGGCAACCCGCGGAAGCGCTCGGCAAGCGTGGGAAGCGAGGCGGGGTAGGGGAACGTCCCACCCTTTTGTTTGACGTGCGCTGCCAGGACCTTCCACATGGGGCCTCCTAGAGGTCGAAACCGCAGTACGAGAGGTTGAAGCTCTTGTTGCACAGCGGAAAGTCCGAGATCTCCGCACCGCGCATGGCGTAGGCCAGTGCAGGCCAGTTGTGGAAAGACGGGTCCACGATCTTGTAGTGGGCGAAATGCCCGCGGGCGTCGGTGAGGGCCACGTGGCACACCTCCCCACGGAAGCCTTCCACGAGGCTCACCGCCACGGCCTCGGAAGCGAGCGGTGGCAACTTTTCCTCGATGGCACCGCTGGGCAGCGCGCCCAGCAGCTCCCGGAGGAACGTCAAGGAGCGCTGCACCTCCGACCAGCGGACCCAGGCCCGGGCGAACACGTCCCCCGAATGCCACGTGGCTGGGGGCACGTGGAAAAAGCGGTAGATCCCCGTGGGAAACTGCGCTCTCGCGTCCAGGGCCAAGCCGCTGGCCCGTGCCGCCACACCGACGACCCCGAGCTCCTGGGCCACCTCCCGGGGGAGGCGACCCGTGTCCTGGAAGCGGCCCATGACCGAGGTGGAGGAAAACATCAGCTCCACGGCTGGCGCAAGTTGCGAGGCGAGGTTTTCGAGCCCCTCGGCGATGGCGGCGACGAGCTTGCCGGTGAGGTCGAAGCGCACGCCTGCCGGCCGCAGCAGACCCCGACCGAAACGGCTACCGCACAAGCTCGCGGTGAGGTTGAGGATTTCCCCCCGCAGCCGCCCGCAAAAGGCGGCTGTGGGAAGAAAAGCCACGTCCCCAGCCAAAGCCCCCAGGTCTCCCACGTGATTCGCGAGGCGCTCCAGCTCCAAGGCGAGGGCGCGCACCGCCATGGCTCGGGGCGGGGCGGCCTGGCCCGCGAGCGCCTCCACGACCTCGCAGTAAGCGCTCGTATGGGCTATGGTGCTGTCCCCGCACACGGTTTCCAGGAGCGCGATGTGACGGGGGCTCGTGGCTCCCAGGAGGGCCGGCTCTACGCCCCGGTGCTGGTAACCCAGGACGATTTCCAGGTGCAGCACGCGCTCGCCGGCGCAGGCGAAGCGGAAGTGGCCTGGCTCGATAACCCCCGCGTGCACCGGCCCCACGGCCACTTCGTGAACTTGCTCCCCTTGCACTGCGAAAAAAGGCCCGCTCCCTGGAGCGAGCTTGCCCCAGAGAGCTTCGCTGGCAGCGCTGCCGGAAAAGCGCACGGGTTTCAGCCAGGGGTGGCCTTCGAAGGCAACCCCCCACTGCTCGGCAATTTCCCTTTCGAAGAGGTGGAGCTGCGGCAAGGTGGGTGTCAAGCTGGGGCAGGGGCGAGGGAGCGGGGAGGAGGCAAGCAGGAACGTCCCGTCCCCGGGCTCGGCCACCACAGCCATGACCCTGAGGTCCCGTTCACTGGTAGGGTCGGCAAAGGCGAAGTACGCCGCGATGCGCGCTCCCGCGGCAAGCTTTTCCTGCAGTGCTTGTCCCAGGGTGGCAAGGTCCAGGGTCGGGACCTCCCGGAGGGGGAGGGCCTGGCCGGCGAGCACTGTGGCAAAGGTCCGCTTCATGACACCCCCACCACGCGGGCGAGCTCGTGGGCCACGTCCAGCACCGCTGCCGGCGGCAGCAAGCCCAGCAACACCGAGACAAGAAGCAGCAGGAAAGAGGGAAGCCACGCCAGCAAAGCTTCGCTTTGCAGCTGCGCTGGGCTTTCGCCGCGGGCCATGGCCAGCATGCCCTTGCCTAGCCCCACGAAGGCCAAAAGCAGCGCCAAGAGGTACACGGCGGCGGCTCCAGGCTTCTGGGCGGCAAAACAAGCCTTGGCCACCGCCAGCTCGGAAACGAAAAGCCCGAAAGGAGGCGCTCCGGTAATGGCCAAAAAACCCGCCACCCAAAGCGCTCCTGTGAAGGGAAGCGCGGTGGTCAACCCGGCCACGCGGGGAATGGCTTTGGTCTTGTAACGGGCCAGGATGTTTCCGGCCAGCAGGAACAAAGCGGCTTTTGCCAGAGAATGGTTCCAAGCGTGGTAGGCGGCGGCGAAAACCCCCTGGCGGCCGAGGCCGGCCCCCAGAGCCAAAACCCCCATGTGCTCCACCGAGGAGTAGGCCAGAAGCCGCTTGAAATCCACCTGGATCAAAAGGAACGAAGCGGCCACGAGCATGGAAAGCAGGCCCAGGTAGAGGAGCAGCGATTGGGAGAACGCCCCGATTCCAGCGGCTTTGAGCACCTGGTGAAAACGCAGGATCGCCAAAAAAGCCGCGTTCAAAAGGGCTCCGGAAAGCAGCGCGGAAACCAACGAGGGGGCTTCGGCGTGGGCGTCGGGGAGCCAGGCGTGCCACGGGGCGAGGCCCATCTTCGTGCCGTAGCCCACCAAAGCGAAGACGAAGGCCAGCTCGAGCCAGCGGGGATCGAGAAAGGCGGGATGGGCCAACAACTCGCCCAACACCAGCTCCCGCAGGTGGGCCTGGCGCGCTGTGGCCACCGCCAGGAAGAAGGTGCCCACCAAAGCCAGGGCGATTCCCACGGAGCACACCACCAGGTATTTCCACGTAGCTTCCAGGGAGCGGCGATGGCGGTGGAAAAAAATCAGCGGTGCGGAAGCGAGCGTGGTAGCCTCCACGGCCACCCAGAGCACCGCGAAGTGCTGGCTCAGCGCCACCAGCGTCAGCGCAGCCAAGAAAAACGCCAGCGAGGCCACGAACACCGCGTGCGGTGCGTTCTCGAAAAGCGTGCCGTCTTCGAAATCCGGCCGCCTTCCGGGGTCCTCTTTGGGCAGGTAGTGGAGCGCGTAAAGCGTGGCTGCGAGGAAAAGCACGCTGGTGATCGTGAGAACCCAGAGACCCAACTCGTCGAGAGCCAGCCAACCACCGAACCGAGGTGCAGGGCGGTGGTACCAACAGGAAACCACCAGAGCGAAATGGGCGAGAACCGCGAGCAGGAGCAGCGCTCGTTGACGGGAAGCCTCACGCGTCGCTAACGCCAGCGCGCCGGCCACGGTGGGGATCGCCAGCAGCAGCGGGATCATTCCTTTTCCTCTGCCATGCGGGCCAGGGCCACGGTATCGAGCGTGGCGAACTCCCTACCGATGTGGTAGATCAGGATGCCCATGATGAAAAGCCCGAGAAAGATATCCAAAAGGATGCCAAGCTCCACCGAAAGCGGCGCTTCCCGGGTAAGCGCGAGCCCCGCCAGGAAAACCCCGTTTTCCAGCACCAGGTACCCAAGGACATGGGCCACCGCCGAACGGCGGGCCGTCAAGAGGAAAAGCCCGCAGAGCATGGTGAAGAAAGCCGAAGACAAGAGCAAGTTCGTGGCCAGAGGGCTCGGTAACGGGAGACGGTTTGCCAAAGCGGAAGAAAAACCGAACAGCACGAGACCGAAGAGCAACGAGGCGGAAAACCCCACGAACGGTTTTTCTTCTCGCTGGACGTTCACGTCGCGCGTTGCCCGTTTCAGCAAAGCGGGGAAAACGAACCCCTTGAGCCACGCGGAGACGATGGCCAAAAGCCACACCCGCCAAGGGGAGGCGAAGAGCCCTCCCAAGCTGAGGACCAAAAGACCCAGGAGCACGCCTTGCGCCGCGGCGTAGGCGACGAGCGCCGAAAAGCGGGCACTCGACAGCAAGAGGAAATCCAAAAGCACGATAGTCACGAGCAACGTTTCGCTTTCCCACATAACTCAGTTCCCCAGCAAAAGCCACGAAAGAACAGTCATGCCCAAAGCCCCGAGGAGAAACTGCGGCACCTTGACCAGGCGCAAGCGTGCCATCGTGGACTCCACGATTCCCACCGCAACCGCTACCACGAGCAGACCCGTCGCGAAAGAGGCGGCGCGGACCAGGGGCGAAAGCTCCGCGAACGGCAAGGTGGTCTGCACCAGAAGGCTCGAGAACAACGCGAGTTTCCAAGCGGAGGCCATCTCTACCGATGCAAGCAGCGGTCCCGAGTGGTCCAGCACCATTACCTCGTGGATCATCGTGAGCTCGAGGTGCGTGGCCGGGTCGTCGAACGGTACCCGGCTGTTTTCCGCCAAAAGCAAAACAAACATCGCACCCGCCAGGAGCGCCAGGGCGCCGCCGTTGCCGCTCCAGAGGTTGGGCTCCAGGGAAACCACGATCTCCGAAAGCGAGCGCTTGCCCGAAAGCGTGGCCCAACAGCCGAGCGCCAGCAGCAAGGCCGGTTCGGTGAAAAGCGAGAAAAGCGCTTCGCGACTCGCCCCCATCCCCTCGAAACTCGAGCCGGTGTCCAAGGCTGCGGCGAGCGTGGCCACGCGAGCGACGCCCAGCAAGCCCACCACCAGCAAGAAATCCCAGGGAAAAGCCAGTGGAGCTTTCTGCCACCCCACCGGCACCAAGAGCGCGGCGCCCAGCGTGGCTAGCGCCGCTACCGCGGTGCCCGCCACGAAAACCACGGTGCTGGTGGCGCTCAAGATCGCTTCCTTGCGCCACAGCTTGGCCAGATCGAAGTAGAGCTGGAAAAGCGATGGGCCGCGACGCCCCGCCACCGCGGCCTTGATGCGAAGCACCACCGCGGGAAGCACCGGGGCCGCAAGAAGCAGAGCAGTCGGTGCAAGGATCGAAGCGGCGTTCACGTGAGCACCCCGATGAGCAGCAGCAGCGCCAAGCCCAGGGCCACGAAGAGCACCGAGAGGTGCACCTCCCCGGAAGGCCCGAGACGGAAAATCCCCAAAACCCGGGGGAGACCTGAAAGGCGCGGGAGCAAGCGATCCCCCACGGCATCGGCAACCGTAAAGGCGTAGCGCGCTTTTTTCGGGAAAAGGCCGGCGGGGGGCTGGAAGCGTTCTTTGAGGGGGAAAAGCTGGGGAAAAAGCCGGAGGATCGGCAGGGTGAAGGAACTCGCGGTGTACTGCATGCGGGGATTTGCGCCCAAAAACCCGCAATCCCACGTGGGGGCAGCGGTGCGGCGGGAGGCGAGCATGCGGCGCAAAGCAAAGCTTGCCCCGATTGCCAGCAGGAGAAAAGCACCGCAAGAGGCGGCGAGCCAACGCAGCCAAGAAGCCGCGAGGCCAGCCTCGACGGCAAGCCTCGGCAGCCACGGCCCATCGCCGAGCAAGCTCCTTGCCACCGAGGAAAGGGGCAAGACGAGCCAGGGCGCTCCCAGGGAAAGCGCAACGCCGAGGCCAGCGAGGAGCAGCGGCGGGAAAGCCAGACCGCCCATGCGTTCCCCGTGGCTGGGGGCGGCGTGGCGCGGCTCGCCGGCAAAAGCGAGGGCAAAGGCTCGAAGGAACGTGACCGCGGCCAGGGCGGCGGCGAAACCCACCACGGCCAGTACCACCGGCGCCACGACGCGCAACGCCGGGAGGCTCGCCGCTTCCAAAGCCCCGAGGAGCAGCAGGAATTCGCCCACGAACCCGCTCATCGGTGGCAGACCGGCCATGGCCAGGGTACCCAGCGCCGCGGCCCCCGCGGTCCAAGGCATGGAACGCGCCAAACCTCCCAGGCGGTCCAAATCGCGGGTCCCAGCGTGGTGCGCCACGGTCCCCGCTACCATGAACATGAGCCCCTTGGCCACGCCGTGGCTTGCGGCATGGAACAGCGCTGCCACGAGGCCCAGGAGGCAGAGGGCATGGCTTTCCCGGAGCCAACCGAGGGAGAAAAGCCCCACGCCCATCGCCATCAAACCGATGTTTTCGATCGACGAGTAGGCGAAGGAACGCTTGAGATCCCGCTGGCCACAAGCGTGGAGGATGCCGTAAACCGCGGAAAAAGCCCCGGCACCGAGAATAAGCCAAGCCCACCACGAGGGCGGCGGGCCGAGGAGGCTTGCGGTGCGCAGGATGCCGTACAAGCCCATCTTGATCATCGCACCCGACATCAGGGAGGACACGTGGGAAGGCGCTTCCGGGTGCGCTTCCGGAAGCCAGAGGTGCAGGGGAACCAAGCCCGCTTTGAGGCCGAACCCCAAAAGCGCCAGGGCGAAAGCGGCGTGGCGCGCCGCAGCATTAGGCGCGGCGAGGTTGGCGAAGTCGGCCACGTTGCTATCCCCCAAAAGGAGCAGGAAAAACGCCAGGAGAAACGCGACGCTTGCGTGACTGGCCACGAGGTAAATCCAGCCTGCGCGAAAACCGGTTTCGGAAGAATCGAGGGTGACGAGAAAAAACGCGGCGAGCGACATCGCTTCCCAACTTACGAGGAAAAGCACGGCGTTCGCGGCCAGCAGCACCACCGCCATGCCGAGCACGAGGCAGCAGAAAAATCCCCAAGCGGCGGAGAGTTTGCCAGAGGGAAGGTCTTTCCAATAAGCTCGCCCGTAGATGACGGTGGCGAAAACCAAGGCGAACAGCAGCGACAAAAACCAAGCGGCGAGAGGATCGAGGCGGAGGTGCAAGCTGCCATAGGGTACGGTCCAGGCCCAGGAAAGCTCCACCACCTCGCCTGAGGCAAGGCTTTTCGCGGCGCCAAGAAAGCCCAAAACGCTACTGGCGAGAGTCAGCCAAAAGCCGAAATGCGCGCGGGGAAAAACCACCAAAAGCAGGGCCCCCACGGCGAGGCCGATCAGGGAAGCGAGGACGAGGCTCACCGGGAAACTCCGTTTTTTGCCGAAAAGCGCTTGTCGAGCTGGGCAGCGGCGGCAAGGATCTCCTGCCGGCCTGCCTGTTCCAAGATGAGTCGGTAAAACTCCTGGTCGCGCAAGGCAAAGGCGATGCGTGCCAGAAGCTGCAGGTGGGCCGCGATCGTCGGGGCCAGCACGCTGAAGAGTGCGAAAACTGGCTTGCCGTCCAGGGCGCCGAAATCCACGGGGTTTTCGAGGAACGCGAGGGTGACCTGGGGCGGGCTGCCCGGGCTCAGAAGCGGGGAACGGGGGTGGGGCAACGCAACCCCGTCGCCCACCGCAGTGGACTGCATGGCTTCCCGGGCCAAGAGCAGCTCCAGCACGAAATCGCGGGAAAGCCCTGCGGGCAAGCGCGTCACCTCCACCAGCTGGCGCAGCACCGCGGCCTTGTCCTCCCCCTGGAGGCGGTAGTGGATCCCGCCTTGCTGGAGGGCCGCCGCCAGCTCGGGCGGTGCTTGCCCCGCTGGGGTTTGCGGCAAGAGCTCCGGGGCAATGGGAAGCCTTTGGCTGGTAGCCCATTCGAGGATTTCCGCGCGGTTGAAGCGGTACTGCTCCTGAAGGCGGTAGGCGGGGATCCTGCGCTCCTTGAGCCAGCGGTAAACGGTCTTCTCCGAGACCCCCAAAAGCTTGGCTACATCGCGAACCGTGAGGTCCAAAGGGCTCCTCCCTCCCAACGCCCAGGCTAAGCTTTCCAGGACTGTCCAAAAAAGTCAAGCCGCGAGAACAAAGTCCGTCAGGCGGCGGGCACCCGAAGCGCCTGGCGTACAATTTGCCGTCGGAGGTAAGGCATGGTGGATGCGGAGATTCGCTCGCTCGGGGGGTTCGTGGGGCAAAGGGTGCGGATCCGCGGGTGGCTTTTCAACAAGCGCTCCTCGGGGAAGCTGCAGTTCCTGATTCTCCGGGACGGCACCGGGTACCTCCAGGCGGTGGTGTTCAAGCCGCAAGTGAGCGAGCAGGTGTGGGAGGACGCGGAGCGGCTCGGGCAGGAGTCCTCCCTTTGGGTGGTGGGCAGCGTGCGGGAGGACAAGCGCGCCCCCGGGGGCGTGGAGCTCACCGTGGAGGACCTGGGGATCTACCAGCTCTGCGTGGATTACCCCATCACCCCCAAGGAGCACGGGGTGGCGTTCCTCCTGGACCACCGCCACCTTTGGTTGCGCTCCCGGCGACAGCACGCGATCCTCCGGGTGCGCAACGAGCTGTGCTTCGCCATCCGGGACTTCTTCTACAAGCGCGGCTACGTGCTCATAGACTCGCCGATCCTCACTCCGGCCGCCTGCGAGGGGACCTCCACGCTGTTCGAGACCGACTACTTCGGAGAAAAGGCGTACCTCTCCCAGTCGGGGCAGCTTTACCTGGAGCCCGCGGCAGCGGCTTTCGGCAAGGTGTACTGCTTCGGGCCCACCTTCAGGGCGGAAAAGTCCAAGACCCGCCGGCACCTCATGGAGTTCTGGATGGTGGAGCCCGAGGTGGCCTGGATGCGCTTTGCCGAGCTTCTGGAGCTGGCGGAGGAGTTCGTGGCCGAGCTGGTGGCCCGGGTCCTGGACCGCTGCCAGGAGGAGTTCAAGCGGCTCGAGCGGGACACCTCCAAGCTGGAGCCGGCCACCCAGCGCCCCTACCCGCGTCTCGATTACGCCGATGCCATCGCCAAGCTCCAGGCCAAGGGGTTTGCCGTGCAGTTCGGGGACGACTTCGGCGGCGACGAGGAAACCGCCTTGGCCGACGAATCCGGCAGGCCGGTGATGATCACCCGCTACCCGGCCCACATCAAGGCGTTTTACATGGAGCCGGACCCCCAGGACCCGAGCCGCGCCCTGGCGGTGGACGTGATCGCCCCCGAGGGGTACGGGGAAATCATCGGCGGCTCGGAACGCATTAGCTCCTACGAGCTTTTGGAGCAACGCATCCGCGAGCACAACCTGCCCCGGGAGGCGTTCCAGTGGTACCTGGACATCCGCCGCTACGGCGCCTTCCCCCACTCGGGTTTCGGCATGGGGATCGAGCGGGTGGTGGCGTGGCTGTGCGGCTTGGACCACGTGCGGGAAACCATCCCTTACCCGCGGATGCTGAACCGGCTCTACCCGTAAACGCGCCGGGCAAGCCCCGGCCCCAGTCTCGGAGACGGCAAGGCGGGAGGTGGTGGCTCAGCGCCAGCTGGGGTGGCGGCGTTGCCGGTGTCTGCCGGGAACCGGGACCGCGCAGCGAAGCTAAGGTAGAATGCGCGGTCATGGCGCGGAGCGTGCCACTGAAGGTGGGGATGGTTTCCCTGGGGTGCGCCAAGAACTTGGTGGACAGCGAGATCATGCTCGCCCTGTTGCGCCGCCAAGGCTTCGAGCTCACCCCCGAGCCCCAGCAGGCCCAGGTGATCATCGTGAACACCTGCGGTTTCGTGGAGGACGCCAAGCAGGAGTCCATCGAGACGATCCTCGAGCTGGCCCGGCTCAAGGAGAAGGGCAGCTTGCAGCGGCTGGTGGTGGCCGGGTGCATGGTGCAGCGCTACGCCCGGGAGCTCGCCGCGGAAATCCCGGAAATTGACGCCTTCGTGGGGCTGGACGAGCTGGAGGCGGTGGTGGCAGCGGTGAGCGGCTCCCGGGGTCGGGACCAGCTCCCGGACCAGCGGGCCTCGCTGCGGCTGTATGACCACTCCTACCCGCGGCTTTTGGCCACCGGCGGGGTGTACGCCTACCTGAAGGTGGCGGAAGGGTGCAACAACCCCTGCGCGTTTTGCCACATCCCGCGGATGCGCGGGCCGTTCCGCTCCCGCACCGTGGCCTCCCTGGTGGCGGAAGCTCAGGCGCTGGAGCGAGCCGGGGTTCGGGAGCTGGTGCTGGTGGCCCAGGACACCACCCGCTACGGGGAAGACCTGGGCATGGGAAGGCAAGGGCTGCGGGTGCTGCTGGAAGCGCTTTTGGCCGAGACCTCCGTCCCCTGGATCCGCTTCCTCTACGCTTACCCCGCCACCCTGGACGAGGGAGTGTTGGCGCTCATGGCGCAAAACCGGCGCCTGGTGCCGTACCTGGACATCCCGTTGCAGCACGCCTCCCGCAAGGTGCTCAAGCTCATGCAGCGAGGAGGGGATGCCTGCAGCTTCCAGGAGCTCATCGCCCGGGGCAGAGCTGTGGTCCCGGATCTCGCGGTGCGCACCACGTTCATCGTGGGGTTCCCCGGGGAGGGGGAGGAGGAGTTCGCCGAGCTCCTTTCGTTCGTGGAAGAGGTAGGTTTCGACCACCTGGGGGTGTTCGCTTACTCGTTCCAGGAGGAAAACCCCGGCGCGCACCTGGGGGACCCGGTGCCGCAAGAGGTGAAGGAGGCTAGGAGGGAGAAGCTGCTGGCCCTGCAGCGGCGGCTTTCCCGCAAGAGGCTCAAGCGGCTTTTGGGGCAAGAGCGAGAGGTGCTGGTGGAGGGACCGTCCCCGGACCATCCCTGGGTGATGGCGGGCCGCCTTTCCACCCAAGCGCCGGAAGTGGACGGGATGGTGTACCTCTCCGGCGCTGCGGTGGCTCCCGGGGATTTCGTGCGGGTGCGGTTGGTGAAAGCCACCGACTACGACCTGATGGGCGAGGTGGTGGAGGTGGTGTCGCGGCAGGAGAAGAAAGCGCCGCTCCGCCTGCCCGTGGCTGCCCGGTAGCCCATGGAGGTGATCCGCGACCCATCCCCGTGGACCGAGCTCCCCCGAGGGGGCGTGGTGAGCATCGGCAACTTCGACGGCGTGCATCGGGGCCACCAGCAGCTTCTGCGGGACGCGGTGGCCCGAGCCCGGGAGCTGGGCACCGCGGCGCTGGCGGTGACGTTCTGGCCCCACCCGGAGAAGGTGCTGCGGCCCGAGGCGGGGATGAAGCTGCTGGCCACCCGGGAGCAAAAGCTGCAGCTGCTTTCGCTTGCGGGCTTGGACGCGGTGGTGGAGCTTTCCTTCACCAAGGAGCTTGCCAGCACCCCGGCGGAGCGCTTCGCCCGGGATTTCCTCTTCGGGCGGTTGCGGCCCCGGGAGGTGTACCTGGGGCGCAACTTCCGTTTCGGCCACGGGCGGCAGGGGGACGTGGCGTTCCTGGAGGAGCTGGGTCGGGAGCTGGGTTTCGCGGTGCAGGGGATGGAGCCGATCCACGACGCCAAAGGTCCCATCTCCTCTACCCGGGTGCGGGAGGTGGTGGCGGCGGGTCTGGTGGAGGAAGCAGCGACGTTGCTCGGGAGGTTTTACGCGGTGGACGGCAAGGTTTCCGTGGGGCAGCGCATGGGGCGTCGCTTGGGGTTCCCCACCTTGAACTTGGAGCCGGAAAACGAGCTGCTCCCGGGGCGAGGGGTGTACATCACCACCTGTTTCCTGCCCTCGTTCTCGCGGTTTTTCCCCGGGGTGACCAACGTGGGGGTGCGCCCCACGCTGTACACCAACCACCGGCTCATGGTGGAAACGCACCTTTTGGATTTCACCGCGGACCTCTACCGCGAGCCGGTGCGGCTTTACTTCCTGGCCAGACTGCGGGACGAGCAGCGCTTTGCGGGTGTCCCGGAGCTGGTGGCCCAGGTGCGGGCGGACATCGCTTCAGCCCGGGCGTTCTTCGCCAACACGCCGCCTTCCGAGGCGATGCTGGTGCGGCCGTGACGCTTTCGGCGCTTGCTTGGGCTTTGGCGGCGGGGGTGGCGGCTTGCCTGGCTCCCTGGTGGGAAAGGCGCCGCTTCCGGGAGCTCGTGCCGCTTTTCCTCGCGCTTCTGTTGGGGGCGCTTTTGGGTGCGGGCTGGGCAAAGGTGCGCTGGGAGCTTTCCAGCGCCGCTGCGGTTTTCGGTGGCATCCTGGGGGAAGCGGCGGTCTTGGGGGTTCTGGCCACCTCGGCCGTGGTCGTGCTCGCCCGTTGGCCGGCGGCGGAAACCCCTCTGGATGTCACCTGGTTGGCCCTGGCGGCAAGCGCGGGGATGGCGGCGGGGGTTTTCGCGATGACCAGGTTCCAGGCAGCTCAGGCGGATCCATGGCTGCTGGTGGCGTTTCCCGCCCTGGGGGCGGTGGTGGGTGCAGTTTGGGGGAGCTCGCTTGTCTGGCACAAGCCGTGGATGCGCCTGGGGCTGTTTTTCGCGGCGGCAGTCAGCGGGGGGGTGGCGCTCGCCACCACGGTTTTCGCAGCGCGGCACGTCCCGGGCGCCTGGGCAAGCTGGGCTGCGGCTTTCTGGTGGCTGCTGTTGGGCCTCGCGGCAAGCGAGCGCAGCGACGAGCGCCTGGTCCGCCCGCAGCTTGCCGAGGAAGCGGGGTTCGGGCTTTTGCCCGCCTCAGCGGTGGAGGCAGGAAGCCGCTTTTCCCGCCGCTGTGGCAGGGTGCTCGCCAGGCGGTGGGACGAGCGCAAGGCGTTGGCTTGGCTCTTGGTGCGCCTGGCGGCGTGCAAGGCGTACCTCGGGCGGCAGGGGAAGGAGCAGAGCGCCGCTGCGGTGGAGCTCGGCAGGCTGCGCGAGCGGGTTCGCCGGGTTTGCGGCTTTCCGGCTGACAAGGTACAATCCAAGCTCTCGGCGTGAGAGGCGCCTTGGAGGTTGCAGCATGAACGCCCACGGTATTCACGTTTTTACCTCGGAGTCGGTGACCGAAGGCCACCCGGACAAGGTGTGCGATCAGATTTCCGATGCGGTGCTGGACGAGGTGCTGCGCTACGACCTGGAGCACGACCAGGGGTGGGCGAGCCGCGTGGCCTGCGAGACCTTCATCACCGTGGGGTTGGTGATCGTGGGCGGGGAGATCACCACCAAGGCCTGGGTGGATGTCCAGGAGCTGGTGCGCCAGGTGGTGAAGGAGATCGGCTACACCGATGCCAAGTACGGCTTCAACTACGCCACCTGCGGGGTGCTCAACGCCATCGGCCGCCAGAGCCCGGACATCGCCCAGGGGGTGGAGGCGGGGGGCGCCGGGGACCAGGGGCTGATGGTGGGGTACGCCTGCGACGAAACCCCCGAGCTCATGCCCACCCCCATCGTCCTGGCCCACGCCCTCACCAAGCGCTTGGCTGAGGTGCGGCGCCAAGGGATCCTTCCGTACCTGGGCCCCGACGGCAAGGCCCAGGTCACCGTGGAGTACCGGGAAGGCCGCCCGTACCGTCTGGACACCGTGGTGATTTCCTGCCAGCACACCGAGGCGATCCTGGACGAGACGGGGCAGCGCATCACCAAAGCTGCCCGGGACGAAATCATCGAGAAGGTGGGGCGGGCGGTGCTGCCGAGTGCGCTTTTGGACGTGGAGAAGGACACGGTGTTCCACGTGAACCCCACCGGCAAGTTCGTGATCGGCGGTCCGCAGTCCGACACCGGCATGACCGGGCGCAAGATCATCGTGGACACCTACGGCGGCTGGGCACCCCACGGGGGCGGGGCGTTTTCCGGCAAGGACCCCACCAAGGTGGACCGCTCCGCCACCTACATGGCCCGGCACATCGCCAAGAACATCGTGGCCGCGGGGCTGGCGCGCCAAGCGCTGGTGCAGCTGGCCTACGCCATTGGCGTGGCGGACCCGGTTTCGGTGATGGTGGAAACGTTCGGCACCGGGGTCATCCCCGACGAGCGGCTCACCCAGCTGGTGCGGGAGGTTTTCCCGCTCACCCCCAAGGGGATCATCGCCGAGCTGGACCTGTGGCGACCGATCTACCGCAAGACCGCCGCCTACGGCCATTTCGGTCGCAGCGAGCCGGAGTTCACCTGGGAAAACCTGCACCACGTGGAAGAGCTCCGAAAAGCCGCGGCGCGCCTCGCCTGACCCCGCCCCCGGCGGCCGAGCCCGTACCCGCAGGGGAGCTCAGCTGCGCGCCGTGCCAGCTGCTGGAAGCCCCACCAGCTCGCTCACCTGGTCCCAGTAGAACCCTGCCCAGAGCAAAAGCGGCAGCGTGAAGGTGAGGGGGATGTCGAAGAGGTACTGGAGGAACCCCAGGAGGTTGCGGGCCAGGGGACCGTAGTTGGCGCCGCTCCAAGGGCCGAGGCTCGTGGCGAAGAAGAACTGCACGTGCCATACGAGCCCCAGCAGGTGGCTGGCCACCAGGATGCACACCGCCCAAACCAGCTTCTGCCACCCCTCGTGGCGGTGCCAGCCGGGAAGCGCGAGGATCAGCGCCAGCGCCGGGATGAGGTTGAAGTGGATTTGCGTCAGCGAGTAACCGAGCCAGCCCGAGCCGGTGCGCATGTCGTCCCGGCCAATCACCGCCTTGTCCTCCTGCACCACCACCCGGGTCGCCGGGGGGTTTTCGAAAAGCCTGCAGAGCTTTTCCGCGGCGAAGGCGAGAAACGTGTTGTACGCGGGGCGGAAGATCAGCCACAGCAGCAAAGCTACAGGCAAGCTCCAGCGCAGCCGGCGCCAGAACGCAGCGGCCTTAGCGCGCTTCGGCCGTGCCATAGCGTTGCGCCCACATCACCCAGAGGCTCACCGCGAAGAGGATCACCAGCGACTGCCACACCAGCACGTGGGCGGTGCTGAACCACTGGGGCCGGAACACGCCGGTGTAGTAAAGCGCCACGATGCGCACCACGTTGAAAAGCTGGATCCCTACGAACCCCAGCAGCAGCCCCGGGAGCTTGCGCCGCACCGGGGCGGGGAACGCCAGCACCCCGCACACGAAGATGAGGATGGCTTCCAAGCCGTTGCAGCCGTTGTAAATCGCCACCGCGAAGCGGGGCGAGGAGAGGATCTGCTCCTTCACGCTCACCGCCTCGCCGAAAAGCCGCAGGAAGAAAGCCCCCTCGTAAGCCACGAACGTGGTGTAGGGCTTCACCACCCGCTCGTTCACCGGGGGCAGCGCCATGAGCGCGAAGGCGATCCCCAGCGCCACCAGATAGCGCAGCAAGAAGCGCCCGGGCGCCGTGGCGAGAAACGCTTGGAGCTTGCCCATCCTCGTTGCCTCCGCTGCCCTGGGCAGCGGCGCCATTGTAGCCCAGGCGATCCCCCTTCCCCGAGCTCACAGGTCCAGGGTGAGCACGGCCCGGAGCCTGTCCCCCGCTGCCTGGGGGCGCAGCGCATGGAAGGTGACCGCTTTGATCTCGAAGAGCAGCTGGGCCTTCGGTGGGAGCGGTGCAAGCTCCAGGAGCGCGCCTGCCGGGGCAAGGTGCAGATCCACCGGGGCGTGGCGCCGGGTGAAAAGCCAGTACACCACCTCGTTGCCCACCCGCACCAGGCGCGAGGCCAGCGTTTGCTGAGGCAAGCTCACCTGGGCCTGCACCCGGGGTCGGGCCCGGGGGAGCCTCCCCAGCACCAGGTGGGTGATCCCCAACGCCAGGTTCCGCAGCAGCTGCTCCTCGTTTTCCCCGTAAACCGAAAGGCGCACATCCGCGGTGTGGGGAAGCTGGCGAAAGCGCGGCCTGCCCATGGTCGCAAGTGTAAACTGGCGGCGGATGCGCCGGGGATGGCAGCACGCAGCGCTCGCGGTGCTTGCCGCGGTGGCAGGGTGGCTCGCCTGGCGCGGCAGCCACCGGGAGGTGCTGGACCAGGCTGCGGCCGTGGCCCGGGCGCGAGCGGTGCTGGGGGAGCTGGGGGGCGAAGCGGCGGGGGAGGCCACGGTACGGCTGCGCGGCGAGCCGCTGCTCGCCTGGGCGTGGGAGCGGGCGTGGGCGGAGCGCGGTGCGGTGGCGGTGCTCCCCAGCGTTTTTACCGTGAGCTTCCGGGAAGGGGGGGAGGTGGGGTTCCGGGGCTCGCAGCTCGTGGAGCTGCGCCGCCCACTGCCCGCCGATCCGGGGGAAAACCTCCCGGCCTACCTGCTGGAGCCCCACCTGCGGCGCAAGCTCAAGGGGATCGTGGCTGACCTTGCGAGCTTTTCCCTGGCCAACGTGGCGCTGCGGGAGGAGGGCGGCTTGCGCTGGAAGCGGGCGCGCTTTTCCAAGGAGCTTGCGGGGGGGTGGGGCGAGGAGCTGGTGGTGGAGGTGGCGGGGTCGGCGGTGGTGGCGCTGCGCCGCACGCTGGTGCCGGAGGCCAGCGACATGGGGCTGGTGGTGGGGCGGGTGAGCGAGCTGGTACGCGCCCGCTGGCTCGCCCTCCTGGCCTTAGGGCTTGCCCTGGCCGGACTTTTGGTGAGCTGCCTGGAGGGTTTTTACGTGCGGCTGCGGCTTCCCTGGGGCAAGGCAGCGATGGTGGGTTTGGCGGTGTTTTTCCTGGGAAGCGCGCTGCGGCACGGGCAGCTGGCCACGATGTTCTGGGCTGCTGCGGCAGCGTTTTCGGTGCTCGCTTTAGGGGGAGAAAGCACTACCGCCTCCGGGCGGCTTGCCCCGGGGGTGCCGCTGGGCCTTGGCCTGGTGGCTTGGACGCTCCTCTGGCCGGAGCTGGCCCAGCTCCTGGGAGCCTGGGTTCCCAGGAGCAGCCAGAGCGGGGCGACCCTCTGGCAGGTGGCGGGGGAGGCGGCGTTTCGGGCGGCCGGGGAAGAGCCGCTGTTGCGCGGGGGGGTGCCGTGGCTTTTGGCGCCCTTCGTGGGAGCGCTGGGGGCCTACGGTTTCGCGGCGTTTTGCGGTGCGCTGTTGCACCCGCTGCCGGCGGTTCCCCTGCCGCTGGCGCTGGCAGGGGAGTTCGTGGGCCAGGCAGCTTTGGGGTGGCTCGCGGTGCGCCAGGGGTGGCTTTCGGCGGTGGCCGCCCGGGGGGTTTGGGAGCTGCTGCGCGGAGCTTTCTTCGCCCCGGCTTTCCCTTGGCAGCTGGCGCTTGCTTTTCTGGCGCTCGTGGCGTTCGGGGTGCTGCTGTGGACCGGACCAAGGCGCTGAGCCTTTTCGGCCTGCTGGCGGCGGGGGTGCTGGCGGCTTCCCTCGGGGGGCGCAGCGCCCGGTGCGGGTCCCCCCAACAAGCCCAGGGGAGAGCCGAGGAGCAAGCTCCGCAGCTAGCGCTGGTCTGGGGGAAGCTACGGGGTTTTTCCAGGAAGGCCCAGGGGTGGGAGCTTTTTTACCAGCCCGCCCACGGGGCTTGGGTGGTGCGGGTGCTGGTGCCGGACGATGCCGCACCGCAAAAGCCGGCCTTGGAGGTGGCGGGGTGGCTTCCTGGGAGCCGGCTTTCCCTGGAGGCGGCCCAGCGGCTTGCTGGGGGCGAGCGGGCGGAGGGGTTCCTGGAGCGCCCGGCCCGCCGGGACTGGTACTTTTCCCGAGCCGCGGTTTTCGGGGCACTCCCCGCTGCCCGCTCCCCGGGAAGGCAGGCAGGGGTGGGGGTCAGCTGGGCGGCAGCGCTGCTGGCCGGTTTGCTGCTGGCGGGAGCCACCGCCAGGCGGGTGGGGAGCCACCCCGTGGACCGGGGGCTGCGCCGGGCGATGCTCCTGGCCGCGGCGCTGGGGGTGCTGGCGTTGCCCGGTGCCACCCGGCTGGCGGCGGCGCTGTTCACTCCGGGGATCCGCCCCTTCGTGAACCTCACGGTCCTGGTAGCTGCCGGCTCGCTGCTTTTGGCCACGGTGGCAGCTGCGGCGTACCTGTTCCCGGCTTTCCCCAGCCGCCCCCGCTGGTGGACTTGGGCCGGTGGGGCGCTTTCGGGGTGGGTGCTGGGGGCGCTCACCGCTCCCCCCTGGGCGGTGGCGGTGGCGGGGGTTCCCGGGCGAGTGCTGTGGCTTTTGGCGCCACCGCTCCTGGCGGGCTACCTCCTGGACCTGGCTGGGGCGGGGGCCCGGGGGCTACTGGCGCCCCTGGGGCGGCTCGCCTGGCTGTTGCTGGCCGCGGGAGCGGTGCTGGCCTTTGGGTGGGGGGGAAGCTGGGGGCTGCCGCTGGGGGTGGCACTTTTGGCCGGGGCGCTGCCTCTCGGGCAGGGGGTTTGGTTCGCCACCGCGGCTGCTAGCACGTTCCTGCCTGGGGTGTGGTGGGTGGCGGTGGGTTGGCTGGGCCCGCTCCGGGACGGCCTGGCGGTGCTGCTGGCCACCGTGGGGGGGCTTTCCGCCACGGCGTTGCGAGGCGGGAAGGTGGAGGCGTAAGGACGGCTACAATCGCCAGGTGCGCGTCGCCCTCTTCGTGGCCGCCCGCTTTCTGCGCCGCCGCTCCAGCGCGCTGCTCACCGCCTCCTCCCGGGCGGCGCTGGCAGCCGTGGGGTTGGGGGTGGCGGCGATGATCGTGGTGTCCTCCCTCATGAACGGCTACCGCCAGGCGTTGCGGGAGGGCATCCTCGGGGTCACCGGGCACGTGCTAGTGCTGGGAACCCCCGGGGGGAGCCAGGAGAAGCTCCTGGCGAAGCTTCGGGCCATGCCGGGGGTGGTAGGGGCGGGAGAGGTGCACTTTCTCCCGGCCTTGGCAGCCCCGGCTCCGGGGGCCCAGGGGGAGGTGGTAACCGTGAAAAGCGCGGACCGGCTTCCCTCCTTCGTGGCCCTCCCCGAGCCGGAGGGCTCAGGCCCCATCCCCTTGGCCTTGGGGAGGCGGCTCGCGGAAAAGCTCGGGGTGGGGGAAGGGGGTGCGGTGCTGCTGCAGCTGGCCCACCCCGGGGGGCGGCTGGTGTACCTGGCGGGGAGGGTGGCGCGGATCTTCGATGCGCCGTTCGCGGAGCTCGCGGAGAGCTGGATCCTCTGCCGGGAAGCCGCGCTGCGGCAGCGGGTCCCGGACCTGGGTCCTGGCAGCCTGGAGGTGTTCTTGGCGGACCCGGAGCAGGCGGACAGCTTCGCCGAGGCGCTGGCTGGATCGTTGCAGGGTGCGGTGCTCTTGCGCACCTGGAGCGAGCTGAACCGCGAGCTCTTCGCCGCGCTGCGCTGGCAGAAGCTCACGCTGGCGCTGGTGTTTTCGCTCATCGTGGGGGTGGGGGCGTTCGAGGTGGCCGCATCGCTGGTGGTGCTGGTGACGGAAAAGCGGCGGGAGCTGGGCATTCTCCAAGCCATGGGGGCTTCCGGGGGCTGGGTGCGGCGCACCGTGGTGCTCACCGGCGGCCTTTTGGGGGGCGCGGGGGTGGTGGCAGGGCTGCTCCTGGGAGGGGCAGTGGTGGCGCTGGGCAACCTCGCTTCGTTTCCCCGCTTTTCCCCCGAGCTCGCCGCGGTGTACATGGTACAGCGCATCCCCTGGAAGCTGGCGTTCGGCGATGCCTTGGCGGTGCTCGGGGCAGGGTTGGGGGAGGTGCTGGTGGCGAGCCTGCTGGCGGCGCGGCCCTTGGCCACCCGGGAGCCGGCGGAGGTTTTGCGGTGGGCTTGAGCGACCAGCTCCTCTGGGAGGTGCAGTGGCACGGCGCCTCCGGGCAGCGGGTGCGGCGCTTTTACCTCACCCGCCGCAAGCTGCGCTGGCTTTACGCGCTTGCCGCGCTGGCCGGGCTTTTCCTCTTGGCGGTGCTCGGGGCGCTGCCGGTGGGGGTGCGGGGGTACCTGGAGAGGTTCACCGTGAAAGCGGTGCGCCAGGAGAACAAGCGGTTGGCGAGGGAACGGCAGGCTCTGGAAGAGCGTGCCTGGGAAACCGCCCAAGCCCTGGAGGCCCGGTTGCACCGCGCTGCCCGCCTGGCGTGGATGGTGGGGGTCACGCCCCCGCCGTTGGGGGAGCTCCCGCCCCCCGAGGATCGGCAGCGGCTTTTGGGTTTTCTCGCGGAGGAAAGCCAGAAGCTCGCAGCGCTAGGGGACACCCTGGCGGCAGCGTCCGGTTCCCCCTGCCCCCTTTCGGCGCTTCCCACCGCCTGGCCCTTGGATTTGCCGCTTGCTGTGCCCGTGGGCCGCTTCGGGGTGCGGGTTTCCCCGTTCACCGGGCAGGAGGAGCCGCACTACGGCCTCACCCTGGCCGCCCCCAGGGGCACAAAGGTGCTGGCGGCGGGGGAGGGGCGGGTGGTGTACGCCGGCACCCCCCGGGAGCGGCGGGCCAACATCTGGACCCGCCTGGGCACGCTGGTGGTGCTGGATCACGGCGGCGGGGTGGCGAGCCTCTACGGCCATTTGGACGGCACGCTGGTGCGAGCCGGGCAGCAGGTGAAGCGGGGGCAGGTGATCGCCACCGCAGGCTCCAGCGGTTGGACCCGGGTGGCGGCGCTGTACTTCGAGGTGCGCTGGCCGGTGGGGGGCGCCTCGGTGCCGGTGGACCCGCTGTTGCTGCAGCTGGCCTTGCCGTTGCCTGAGCTGGCGGCGCGGCTCGGCGATCCCACCGCCGGGGTGGGAGCGGGTGCCCCACCTCTGGACTCGCTGGTCTCCGGCGTTCGCCGCTGAGAGGGCAAGTTGCCAGCGCCGCGGCTAAGTGATAGCCTTCACAACCGGCGCGGCTCGCGCCAGGAGGGTCGCATGACTGGAGGGCCAGGTCGCCGCACCGCCCTTTACCAGGTGCACCTGGCGGCAGGGGCGAAGATGGTGCCCTTTGCCGGCTGGGAGATGCCGGTGCAGTACCGGGGGGTGCTGGAGGAGCACCGGGCGGTGCGCACGGGGGTGGGGCTTTTCGATGTCTCCCACATGGGCGAGCTGGAGGTGGTGGGCAAACGGGCACTGGATTTCGTGCAGTACGTCACCTGCAACGACGCCTCGCGGCTTTCCCCAGGGCGGGCGCAGTACTCCGGCCTCATGACCCCCAGGGGGACTTTCGTGGACGACCTTTTGGTGCACATGCTCTCCCCGGAGCGCTACCTCTTGGTGGTGAACGCGGCCAACAAGGACAAGGACTACGCGTACCTCTGCGCCCAAGCTCCGGCCTTCGACGAGGTGGAGGTGTACGACCGCTCCGCCGACTACTCCCAGCTGGCGGTGCAGGGCCCGCTTGCCGAAAAGGTGGTGCAGAAGCTCACCGCGCACCCCCTGGGGGAGCTGAAGTACTACCGCTTCGTGGAAACCCAGGTGGCGGGGCTTCCCGCGATCCTCGCCAGGACTGGCTACACCGGGGAGGACGGGTTCGAGATTTACGTGGCCTGGGAAAAAGGCCCGGCGCTCTGGGAAGCGCTCATGGAGGCGGGGAAGGAGTTCGACATCAGGCCCTGCGGGCTTGGCGCCCGGGACACGCTGCGTTTCGAAGCTTGCATGCCCCTTTACGGCAACGACATTGACGACACCACCACGCCGTTCGAGGCGGGGCTCGACTGGATCGTGAAGCTGGAGAAGGGACCGTTTTTGGGAAGGGACGCCTTGGCGCACCAGAAGAGCGCGGGCGTCAAGCGCAAGCTGGTGGGGTTCGAGATGGTGGGCAAGGGGATCCCGCGGCACGGCTACCCGATCTTCCATGGCGAGGAGGAGGTGGGGGTGGTGACCTCGGGGACCATGGCCCCCACTTTGGGCAAGCCCCTGGGGCTGGGTTACGTCCCGGTGGCGCTGGCGAGCCCTGGGAGCGAAATCGCCGTGGAGATCCGCGGACAGAAGGTGCCGGCGAGGGTGGTGGAAACCCCCTTCTACCGGCGAGCCAAGTGAGACAAGGAGGCGAACATGGCGCGACCCGAGAACCTCAAGTACAGCAAGACCCACGAGTGGGTGCGGGTGGAGGGGGATGTGGCCACGGTGGGCATCACCGACTACGCCCAGGAGCAGCTGGGGGACGTGGTGATGGTGGAAATGGCCAAGGTGGGCAGCCAGGTGACCGCTGGGAAGGAAATGGGCACCGTGGAGTCGGTGAAGGCGGTTTCCGAGGTCTTCGCCCCGGTCTCCGGGGAGGTGATCGAGGTGAACGGCGAGCTGGAGGCCCACCCCGAGCTGGTGAACCAGGACCCCTTCGGTGCTGGCTGGCTCGCCAAGGTGAAGGTCTCCCACATCCCCGCCGAGCTCATGGACGCCGCGGCTTACGAGAAGTTCGTCCAGGAAGAGGGGGGGCATTGATGCACCGCTACCAGCCGGGTGCCGGGGACCGGCAGCGGATCCTGGAGTTCCTCGGCCTTGCGAACGTGGAGCAGCTCTTCGCCCCGATCCCCCAGGAGCTGCGCATCGGCGAGCTGGCGTTGCCCGCAGGGATGGCCGAGGAAGAGGTGCGGCGGGTGCTGGGGGAAATGGCCCAGCGCAACCTCACCGCTGAAAGCCTGGTAAGCTTCCTGGGGGCGGGGGTGTACCGCCACGTGGTGCCGGCGGTGATGGACGCGGTGCTTTCCCGGGCGGAGTTCTTCACCGCCTACACCCCCTACCAGCCCGAGGTGAGCCAGGGCACGCTCCAAGCCATCTTCGAGTTCCAGACCTACGTGTGCCTGCTCACCGAGATGCCCATCGCCAACGCCTCGCTTTACGACGGGGCCACCGCCACCGTGGAGGCGGTGCTCATGGCGGCCCGGGTGCGACCGGAAAAGCGGCGGGTCTTCGTGTCCCGAGCGCTGCACCCCCACGCCCTGGCCGCGCTCCGCACCTACGCCGAGGCGGCGGAGCTGGAGCTCGTGGAGTTGCCCTGGGGTGCCGATGGGCGCACCGAGCTGGGGGCAGTGCGCGCCGAGGAAGCCGCGGCGGTGGTGGTGCAATCCCCCAACGTTTTCGGCGTGGTGGAGGACCTGCCCGCGGTGAAGGCCGCCGCGGGCGAGGCTCTCGCGGTGCAGGTGGTGGCGGAAGCCACCTCCTTGGGGCTCCTTGCCCCAGGCGGGCGCTTCGGCTTCGACGTGGTCTGCGGCGACATGCAGGCTTTCGGCCTGCCGCCCTCCTTCGGTGGTCCTCACGTGGGTTTCTTCGCCACCCGCAAGGAGTACCTGCGCCAGATGCCCGGCCGGCTGGTGGGGCAAACCGTGGACGCCCAAGGGCAGCGGGCTTACGTGCTCACGCTTTCCACCCGGGAGCAGCACATCCGCCGCGCCAAGGCCACCTCCAACATCTGCACCAACCACTCGCTCATGGCCCTGGCGGTGACCGTGGTGCTTTCGCTTTTGGGCAAGCGGGGTGTCCGGGAGCTGGCCCTCGCCTCCCACGCCAAGGCGGAGTACCTCAAGGGGTTGCTGCGGGAGCTGGGGGATAAGCTCCCCCTGGCCTTCAACGCCACCCCCACCTACAACGAGTTCCTCCTCCTCCACCCCGAGCCGGAAGAGCTCTTGGTCGCGCTCGCCCAGGAAGGGATCCTGGGGGGCGTGGCCACGCCGCGTTTGGCCGGCTACCTGCCCCGGGGGATCCTGGTGGCGGTCACCGAAAAGAACACCCGGGAGGAGTGCGATCGCTTGGTCTCCGCCTTGAGGAGGGTCCTATGAAACCGCGCACGCTGAGGGAGCGGGAAAAGCTCGTCTTCGAACGCAGCAGACCCGGGGCCGTGGGCTACCAGCTGCCCGCGCTGGATGTCCCTGAGGTGGACCCTAACGCCACCCTCCCCGCCACCGCGGTGCGGGAGGAAATCGCTGGCCTTCCCGAGCTTTCGGAAGTGGACGTGGTGCGGCACTTCCACCGGCTTTCCCAGTGGAACTACGCGGTGGACGAGGGGCTTTATCCCCTGGGCTCCTGCACCATGAAGTACAACCCCCGCATCAACGAGGAGCTGGCCCGCCTGCCCGGGTTCGCCCAGGTGCACCCCTTGCAGCCCGAGGAGCAAGTGCAAGGGGCGCTGCAGCTCATGTGGGAGCTGGAGCAGGCGCTTTTGGCCATCACCGGCATGGCTCGGGTCACGCTGCAGCCTGCCGCCGGGGCCCACGGGGAGCTCACCGGCATGCTCATGATCCGCAAGGCGCTCCAGGAGCGGGGGGAGGCGCGGCGCACGGTTCTCATCCCCGACTCCGCCCACGGCACCAACCCGGCCTCGGCGGTGTTCGCGGGCTTTGCGGTGAAGGAGCTGGCCTCCACCCCGGCGGGCACCCTGGACATCGCGGCCCTGGAGCGGGAGCTGGCCAGCGGCGACGTGGCGGCGTTGATGATCACGGTCCCCAACACCCTGGGGGTCTTCGAGCCGGAAATCCGCAAGGCAGCGGATCTGCTCCACGAAAAAGGCGCGTTCCTCTACATGGACGGGGCCAACCTCAACGCGTTCGTGGGGGTGGCCTCCCCGGGGAAAATGGGGGCCGACGCGCTGCACATCAACCTCCACAAGACGTTTTCCACCCCCCACGGTGGCGGCGGTCCCGGTGCTGGCCCGGTGGCGGTTTCCCAGCGTCTCGTGCCGTACCTCCCGGTGCCCGTGGTGGAAAAGCGGGACGGGCGGTTTTTCCTGGACGAAAACCGCCCCTCCTCCATCGGCCGGGTGCGCTCGTTTTACGGCAACTTCGGCATGCTGGTGCGGGCGCTGGCGTACATCCTCTCCCTGGGACGGGACGGCTTGCGGCGCATGGCGGAAGCCGCGGTGCTCAACGCCAACTACCTGCGCAAGGCGCTTTCCCCCTACTACCACCTGAGCTACGAAAGCCCCACGCTCCACGAGGTGGTTTTCGACGACGCGTGGCAGAAGAGCGCGGGCGTCAGCAACATGGACATTGCCAAAAGGCTTTTGGATTACGGGTTCCACGCCCCCACGGTTTCCTTCCCGCTGGTGGTGCACGGGGCGCTCATGGTGGAGCCCACCGACAGCGAATCGCTGGAGGAGCTGGAGGCTTTCGTGCAAGCCATGGCAGCCATCGCCCAGGAGGCCAAGGAAAACCCCGAGCTGTTGAAAACCGCGCCCCACACCATCCCGGTGCGCCGCCTGGACGAGGTGCGCGCCGCCCGCCAGCCGATCCTCCGCTACGAACCGCCCAGCCCGGGGAAATAGCCACCGCGCCCCGCGGCGAGCCCGACCCCTCGCCGACCCCTCCCCCGGGGCGCGCCCCATGCCCCCGCGCGTTTTCGCTTCTTCCGGCCGCCGCGAGGCAGCCCCCGCGCCCCTCGCCTCCCTCCCCCTGCTTGCGGTATGCCCCTCGAGGATCGGGAGTGCGGCGCTTTTAGTGTCGGAAGTAGTAAAGTAGCGTGGCCACCACCGCCGCCTGGCCGATCCAGAAGAGGAACATCCACTTGAGGATGTCGGCTTTGGCCGCAGCCAGCTCGGTGCGTACCGTGGCCACCTCTTCGGTGATGCGGTTGTCGAGCTTGGCGACTTCTTCAGTGAGCCGCTTGTCCAGGGCGCTGAGTCTTTCGTTTACAGCCCCTAGCTCCTCTGCCAAGCGGCGCTCGAAGCGCATCTCGGTTTCCGCCAGGCGCCGGGCGAAGCGCTCTTCGGCGAGGGCCAGGGCCTGCTGGCTGGAGCTTTCCTCCACCAGGGACAAAAGACGCACCAGCTCCTCGGCGCCTTGGTCGGAAAGGCGATCCCGCAGCACCGGGGAAATGCTCACCACCGGCATAGCTGCCCCAGTCCAATACTAGCGCTACCCGCCAAGGTGTCAAGCCAGGGGGCGGGAGCAAGCTCCACGGCCAAAACCCGCGCCCCTGGTCTCCCCGCCTCGCAACCCCCCTCTTGACAGCGCTTTTTTTTTCGGAAAATCCCCGGCGACCCGGGCGGGTCGAAAAAAAAAAGGAGGCGGCGATGGGCAGGGTTGGATCGTTGCTTGCTTTTTTGGTGGTAGCGCACGCCTTTGCCGGGCAGGGGCCCACCCTTTCCCGGGAGGGTGGGTCGCTGGTGCTGCGGGGTCTTGCCCCTGGGGAAAAAGCCGCGTTGGTGGCCGCAGGCTTGGCCGTCCAGGGGGTCCTGGCCAGGGTGAGCTTCGAGAAGCTGGTGGCCCAAGCGGAAGGGGCCGAGGGAAGCGTTCGGTGGCAGCTGCCGGGGGAGCTTCCCGACGAGGCTTTGTTCCTGGCGCTGCCTTACGGCGGCGGGGCACCCCTGGTGCTTTCGGGTTTGCGGCCGGGTGGGAAGCTTTTCCTTGTCCCGAAGCGCGCGGCCATCGCTTTTCAGGAAGCCGAAGCCCATCCCAGCTTGGTGGTGGCCTGCGTGGCAAGGCCGAAGGAAGCGCTTTACTGCTTGCTTTCCGCTGATGGCTCGGTGCTGGATGGCGACGGCGCGGAGGACGGGACTCAGGTTTGGGACGTGAGCGCTTTCGCTTCTGTGGATGAGGGCAAAAGGCTCGATGAGCTTCGCCCCGGGGATCACATCTTCGCCGCGGAGCTGCGAGGCGGCACGCTCGCCCAGGCCATCGTGGGGAGGAACTGACCATGAGGCTGCGCTTTTTGCTTGTGGCTTGGCTCTTCTCTGCGCTTTTGGCTTTTGGCCAAACCCACCCCAACCTGGACCGGGGGTTCGAACCGGCCAAAGTTTACCAGTTCGGCGAGGTGGACGCGGTGGACCTCTACAACGGCCACCTCACCCTCACGATTCCCTTGGGCCCCCGCTACCCGGTGAGCGAGCGCCTCTCCTACGGCCTCACGCTCACCTACAACTCGAACATTTGGGCGTACGAATCGTGGCCGGCCACGGATTCGTACTCCTGTACCGCTGCCTTGCCAAAGCGCGCCTCGGACCTTGACTGGAACGCGGGGCTTGGCTTTAGCCTCACGCTGGGCGATCTCATTTACAGGAGCAACATCGGCGTTTTCGAATACTTCACTCCCGACGGCGCAACCAAAACCTTCGTGCAAACCTTACGTGATAGCGACACTGGCGACCCTACAAACGTGTTTTACACGAGGGACGGGAGTTACTTGCGGCTTACCTGGCAAACCAACATCAGCCCAAAAAAGGCGATCATTGAGTTTCCGGACGGCACAAGGCACGTATTCACCAACTACCAGGGAAACTATTACCGGCTCACGGAGATCACCGACGCCTTCAAAAACCAGCAAGGCCAGTACCCCAACAAGGTTTCGGTTTCTTACCTTACCTCGCCAGACAGGGTAGTCATCACCGATGCCTTTGGACGAAGCCAAACGATTACTTACAGCTCGGACTCCCTTGCCATCCCCTCGAAGTACGTGACAAGCGTTACGCTTTCAGGATTTTCTGGCTCCACGCTTACGTACGTGTTCACCTATCAACTTCAGCAAATTCGTCGTTCCTGTAAGGACTCTTGTGCAAGTTATCAACTCCACCCGCTCGTCTTTTGGAGCCGTTTCCTCAAGCAAGTCCAAGCGTTCGAAGGAAACTCCGAGCTCCTCCGCTGGCAGTTCCCGGAGTACCACTGGCTTACCAGTACTTGCTCGCCAAGTTACGATCCGCAAACTATCGCGAAGGACGTTCCGGGTGTGCTTCGCCGGTTGATCTTGCCTACCGGCGGGGCGATCGAGTATTCCTTCGCGGACAAAGTTTTTTACACCAGGGTGGATTGGCCCCGCTGCGGGCCAGCGCAAAACCCGGCGAACTGTATGGAACAAGTGGTGTTCCAGACCGCGAGCGCCGTTCGGGCAAGAAGCATCCAAGACCCGGTTCTCCCCTCCCAGTCCGGCACGTGGAGCTATAGCTTTTTCTGGCACGAGTCCACGTACAGGAGGAGCAACGGCGAAATACTGGATTTTTCCGACGAGCTCGCCACTGTGGTTACCGACCCCGCGGGGAACGATGCCGTGCACTTTTTCAGCCCCGGCGTGGACGCCCAGGGGCGTGAGGACCGTTGGTACGGTGGCTTGTCTTATACCCGCCTCCAGGCGGATGGCCCAGGTGGGCGCTATCTCTCTCGGCAGTTTTTCCGAGGGCGCGTTTCGTCCAACGCCTACCAAGGCCAGTGCGCCGATCCTTACTGCCAATTTTCCGGCGCGCTGCTCCGGTCGGAGTATGTCCGCTACGAAAACGACGACACTTCCTGCACGCTGCAGTGGTACTCGGGCTGCAACCGCCGAGAACAGGCGCAGCGCACTTACTTCCACGACGATCCCGTGGGGTGCACCGTAGGCTCCACCTGTCGGTTTGCCGGGGTGTATCGGGACAACTTCGATGGGTTCGGGCACTACCGCCGGGAGGTGGCGGAGGGCAACTTCCCGCAAGGGGCCAATAGCCGCATCACTTGGACCGACTTCATTTGGAACGGCACCGCCCCCTGGAGCATTACCCCGTGGGTTTTGGGCAAGTACGACTTCACCACGGTGCAGGAGGCAAGCCAAACCCTCAAGAAGCAGTTCTGCTTCGATGCCGATGGTTTCCTGCTGCGTACCAGGACCCTTGCCTCCTGGAACGGCACGCTGCAGCCCAAGGACCTGGTCACCGTGTACACCAGGGACACCCAGGGCAACACCGCCGGAGAGTGGCTTTACGGTGGGGACACGCAAAGTCTGAGCACAGCGAGCGACCTGTGCACGCTGACGCTTCCTGCTGCGCCGGTGTACCGCCTGGAGCACCAGTGGAGCTACGGGGTGCGCTCCCGCAGTGCTTGGAAGGACCCGAGCACCGGGGCAGAGGTGCTGGTCACGCTGGACCAGGACATTGACCCCCGCACCGGGCTTCCGCTGCGCAGCCGGGACAGCGCGGGGATGTACACGGACTACCGGTACGACGCCCTGGGGCGCTTGACCTGGGTCAAGCCGCAGCTGGGGGTTTCCGGGCAGCCCAACGGCGGGGCATGGACGCAAATCCAGTACATTCTGCCCCCGGCCAATGACAAGGCATGGTTGCGGGTTTCCACCTGCCCTGCGGGCACGAGCGACTGCGCCAGTGTGCCCAACAGCACGGTGCTTTCCCGGCAAAGCTACTTTTACGACGGCTTCGGGCGGCTTGCTTGGCACGCCCGGGTCATCCCGCAAACCTCGGGCAACGTGGCATGGCGGCGCTTTGCCTACAACGCTTTGGGCTGGAAGCTGTTCGAGTCGGAGTGGTATGCGGGGGGCAGCAGCGTGCAGCCGGGGACCAGCTGGGCTGATTTCGACCCCTTCGGTCGTCCGGCGCGTATGACCTTGGCCGATGGCAAGCAAGTGCTTTGGAGCTACACCGGCAGCCGGTTGGTCACCACGCGGCAAACCGTGGCCACCAGCAGCACCGGGGAAAGCTGGGTGATGCGGGCCGAGGCATACGATCGCTTCGGGCGTTTGGTGCAGGTCACCGAGCCTTCGGGAGCTGGGGGTGCGGACATAGCCACGGGGTACAGCTACGGGGTGGATGGGAAGGTGTGGCAGGCGAGCACCAGCGATGGGGCGGTGACGCAGCAGCGGGTCTGGAACTACGACGGGCGGGGGTTTCTGCTTGCCGAGCAGCTTCCGGAAAAGGGTCTTTACGGTAACGGCTCGGTGAGCTACGCTTCCTACGATCCCTTGGGCAAGCCGGGCCGTGTGACCGACGGGCCCAACGATATGTGGTACAGCTACGACAAGGCCGGCAGGGTGGTGGAGGTGCGGGGCGCCGATGGGAGGGTTTGGCGGCAGTTCGTGTACGGCACCACCAACGGCTTCATGAACATGGCCAAGGGCAAGCTGGCGCGGCAGGTGGCGAACAACTACCTCAATCCGAACAACCCTTCTTCGAACTTCCAGGTGGTGGAGGATTTCACCTATGGTGGCGTTGGGGGCCGGGTTTCTTTCAAGGCCACGCAAGCAGGGGTGGTAGGTGGGTACGGGGGCACGTTCACCCAGAGCTTTGGGTGGACGGAG
>Ga0209162_1000621_pt1 | contig 38334 bp, 40 predicted proteins | sample YNPNPMetaG_FD_187121 | JGI IMG/M metagenome (GOLD analysis project Ga0209162, IMG submission 187121) | Anoxygenic and chlorotrophic microbial mat microbial communities from Yellowstone National Park, USA - YNP NP MetaG (SPAdes) (version 2) ...
CACAGGGGGCAATGAGGTCTTTCTCGTCTGGCAAGAGGGCCTCTCCGCCGACAGTGAGGTGTACTTTTCCTATGCTGCCCAGGAGGTAGCTCGCACCTATCTCCCCCTGATCATCAGGAACAGGCCCTGATCGGCCCAGGTCACCTCCAGGCTTGCCTCCCCCGCCACAGCGTGCTATAATATCCCCCGTCAAACGCGCAATGGGGCGATGGGGGTGACAGAGGAAACCGGGTCAGACAGGAGGAGCCAGCCATCTCCCCTCGACCTCCGGCCGGTCGGGGTCGGGAGTGGGCCTGGCTCCCTGTTGTCTGGCCGCCCGGCCCGGCCATCCGCCCCGCTGCCGGACCCTGAGCGGAGGAGGGAGAATTGAAGCTGCACGAATACCAGTCGAAACGGATCTTTGCCCGCTATGGGGTGCCGATCCCCCAGGGCGATGTGGCCATCACCCCGGAGCAGGCCCGCCAGATCGCCGCCCGGCTGGACCGGCGGGTGGTGGTCAAGGCCCAGGTGCTGGTGGGCGGCCGGGGCAAGGCCGGCGGCATCCGCCTGGCCCACAACCCCGATGAAGCTGAACGGATGGCCGACCAGATCCTGGGCATGAACATCAAGGGCCTGACGGTCAAGAAGGTGCTGGTGGACGAGGCAGCCGCCATTGACACCGAAATCTATCTGGGCATCGTCATAGACCGTGCCCGCCGCCGGGCGGTGATGATGGCCTCGGCCGAAGGGGGCGTCGAGATCGAGGAGGTGGCCCGCGTCACACCAGAACGGATCGTCAAGATCGCCATTGACCCCTTCCTCGGCCTGCAAGCCTACCAGGGACGCGAACTGGCCTTCGGCATCGGCCTGCGCAAGGAACTGGTGGGCGATTTTGTCCAGATCGCCCAGGGGTTGTATACCGCCTTTGTGGAGTGCGATGCCTCGCTGGCCGAAATCAACCCCCTGGTGGTCACCGACGAGGGCCGGCTGCTGGCCGTGGACGGCAAAATCCTGCTGGATGACAATGCCCTCTTTCGCCACTTTGAGCTGGCCGAGATGCGCGACGCCGACGAGGAGACGCCGGAGGAGCAGGAAGCACGCCGCCACGGCTTGAGCTACGTCAAGCTCGATGGGGAGATCGGCTGCATGGTCAACGGCGCCGGACTGGCTATGGCCACCATGGATATCACCAGGCTGTACGGCGGTGCGCCGGCCAACTTTCTGGATATCGGCGGCGGCGCCCAGGCCGACAAGGTGGCCGCCGCCCTGCGCATCATCCTCTCCGATCCCAACGTCAGGGCCGTGCTGTTTAACATCTTTGGCGGGATCACCCGCTGCGATGAGGTCGCCAGGGGTATCCTGACGGCGCTCAAGGAGGTGCCCACCCAGGTGCCGATGGTCGCCCGACTGGTGGGCACCCATGAAGAGGAGGGACGCCGCATCCTGGCCGAAGCCCAGATGATCACCGCCGCAACCCTGGCCGAAGCCGCACAAAAAGCGGTCGCAGCCGCACGAGCGAACCGGCCCACAGGCCGGGAGTAAGGGGAGAGGGCCATGAGCATCCTGGTCAACAAAGAGACCCGCCTGCTGGTCCAGGGCATTACCGGTCGGGAAGGGGAATTTCACACCCGACAGATGGTGGAGTATGGGACCAACGTCGTCGCCGGCGTCACGCCGGGCAAGGGCGGCGGTTGGGTGGCCGGCGTGCCGGTGTTCGACACGGTCCGGGAGGCGGTGGAAGCCACCGAAGCCAACGCCTCGATCCTCTATGTCCCGGCCCGCTTTGCCCCCGATGCCATCCTGGAGGCCGCCGATGCCGGCATCCGGGTCGTGGTCTGCATCACCGAAGGCATCCCGGTGCTGGATATGATCAAGGTGCGCGCCCATCTGGAGCGCACCGCCACGCGCCTGATCGGGCCCAACTGCCCCGGTGTCATCACCCCTGGCGAAGCCAAGGTGGGGATTATGCCCGGACACATCCACACCCCTGGCCCTATCGGCGTGGTGTCGCGCAGCGGCACCCTGACCTACGAGGTGGTCTACGCCCTGACGGCCCACGGCCTGGGCCAATCCACGGCCATTGGCATCGGCGGCGACCCGATCGTCGGCACCGATTTTATTGACATTTTAAAACTGTTCGAAGAGGACCCCCAGACCGAACAGGTGGTGCTCATCGGCGAGATCGGCGGCACGGACGAGCAGCGGGCAGCCGAGTTCATCGCCCGGTACATGACCAAACCGGTGACCGCCTTTATCGCCGGCCAGACCGCCCCGCCTGGCAAACGGATGGGCCACGCCGGAGCCATCATCGAAGGGGGAGAGGGCACAGCAGCCGAAAAGATCGCTGCCTTTGAAGCGGTCGGAGTGCGGGTGGCCAGCCACCCGGAACAGATCGCCGATCTGGTCGCACAACTGGCTTGAAGGGGTGAGGAGGGAGCGTGACCTACTGGAGACAACCGCTGGACCGCGATCAGGTCCGCGTGCCGCGCGGCATCGTCCGGATCATCGAGGAACGGTGCAAAGGCTGCGGCTTCTGCGTCGAGTTCTGCCCGCGAGGGGTGCTGGTCATGTCCAAACAGACCAACACCAAAGGGTATCACCCTCCAGAGATCACCGACGGTTCCGGGTGCGTGAACTGCGGCCTGTGTGCCCTGCTGTGCCCCGATTTCGCCATCTATGTGGAAAATGGCGGCCTGCACCCTCCCGACAAGATCGAACCGGTCCGCAAAAGTGAGGTGAAAGGATGAGAAAACCGGGGAGGTGGGACACGAAACCGACCCAGGGGCTGTTGACCGGCGAACATTTCATGCTGGGGGACCACGCCTGCGCCGAGGGGGCCATCCTGGCCGGCTGCCGCTTCTTCGCCGGCTACCCTATCACCCCGGCCACCGAGATCGCCGAACGGATGTCGGTCCGCCTGCCACAGGTAGGCGGCGTCTATATCCAGATGGAGGATGAGCTGGCCTCGATGAACGCCATCCTGGGGGCATCCTGGGCCGGGGTCAAGTCCATGACCGCCACCAGCGGCCCCGGCTTTTCGCTGATGATGGAAAACCTGGGCCTGGGCATGATGCTGGAGACCCCCTGCGTGCTGGTCAACGTCCAACGGGGCGGCCCCTCCACCGGCCTGCCCACCCTGGTGGGCCAGCAGGATATGATGCAGGCCCGTTGGGGTTCCCACGGCGACTATGAGATCATCGCCGTGTCGCCCGTCTCTCCCCAGGAGATGTTCGACCTGACCATCCGCGCCTTTAACCTGTCGGAAAAGTACCGGATGCCGGTGCTGGTGATGGCCGATGCCGAAGTGGGCCACATGACCGAAAAGGTGATCATCCCCCCGCCGGAGGAGGTCGAGATCGTCAACCGCCCGGTGGTGCTGCGGGGGGACGTGCCCCCCGACCATTTTCGCATCTTCCGCGACAACCCGGCCGGCAACGGCTACATCTCGCCCATGACCATCGCCGGCGAAGGGTATCGCATCCATGTCACCGGCCTGACCCACGACGAACGGGGCTATCCGGTGATGAACGCCCAGGCCCACGAGTGGAACGTCCGCCGGTTGGTGAACAAGGTTCGCGCCCACCGCGATGACATCATCCAGGTGGAGGGACAGTATCTGGATGACGCCGAGGTGGTGGTGGTCTCCTACGGCATCTCGGCGCGGACCTCGCTGTGGCCCATCGAGCAGGCCAGGAACGAGGGCCTGCGCGTCGGCTATCTGCGGCTGATCACCGTCTGGCCCTTCCCCGAGGAGCGCATCCGGCAACTGGCCAAAGGCATCCGCGCCTTTGTGGTGCCGGAGATCAACATGGGCCAGATCGTCCGCGAAGTGGAGCGTTGCGCTGCCGGCCAGGCGCTGGTCCTGGGCGCCAACCGGGCCGGGGGCGATGTCCTGGAACCTCATTACGTGCTCGATGTCATCCGCCTGGCGGCGGGCCGGATCTCACCCGATCAGGTCCGGGCGCCCGGCGGACATTCCCCCTCTCGGAAGGTCGAGGCCCTGACGGCGGCGGAGGAGTAGAGTGATGCCTGAAGAGGAGATGCACCGCAGCGAGCGGTTGAAAATGGTGGGCTACGAGCCGCCCGACCAGAGCGACTGGGTGACCGGCCTGCACCCGATGGACGAACTGCTGCGCGGCGAGCGACTGCCCCACATCTGGTGCCAGGGTTGCGGCCTGGGCACGGCCCTGACCACCTTTATCGGCGCGTTGCAATGGCTGGAAAAGAACAAGGGGTGGGACCTGGACAAGGTGGCCGTGGTGTCGGGCATCGGCTGCACCGGGCGCATCGCCGGGTATGTGCGGCTGGATTCGTTCCACACCACCCACGGCCGGGCCTTGCCCTTTGCCACCGGCCTGAAGCTGGCCAACCCGGAGCTAAAGGTGGTGGTCCTGTCCGGCGACGGCGACATCGCCGGCATCGGCGGCAACCATTTCATCCACGCCGCCCGGCGCAACCTGGAGATCACGGTCGTCTGCGTCAATAACTTTAACTACGGCATGACCGGCGGCCAGGTCGGGCCGACCACTCCCCACGAGGCGCGGGCGGTGACCACCCAGTATGGCAATTTCGAATACCCCTTCAACCTGCCCTACCTGGCAGCGGCCAGCGGCGCCTCGTTTGTGGCCCGCTGGACTGTGCTGCACGCCCGGCAGTTGGAGTGGACCCTGCGGGAGGCGCTGGCCCATCCCGGCTTTAGCTTTGTCGAGGTCATCGCCCCCTGCTCCACCGCCTATGCCCGCTGGAACCCGGAGGGCCGGGGGCTGGACCCGGAGAGATTAGGGCGGCGCGGCCTGGAGATCATGAAATACTATCAAAAAGTGGGCAGAACCGCCCACGGCACCCATCCCAAAGACGCCGCGGTAAAGGTGAATGAAAAGGGGGAGATCATCGAGATCATCGAGGGCAAGTTCCTGGACGATCCCAAACCGGACCTGCAACAGGCCCTTGATGCGTTGGCCGCCCGGGGAGAAAGCTGGTGGCTGGCCGAAAAGAAAGCGCTGGATGAACGGCCTAAACTGCCCCGGCGGACCGATTATGTGCCGCGCACCGAAGTGCAGTTGGGCGGATTCGGCGGCCAGGGCATCATCAGCGCCGGCAAGATCATCGGCCAGGCAGCCGCCCTCTACGACGGGTTGGAGGCCTGCTTCACCCAGAGCTACGGCCCCGAAGCGCGGGGGGGAGCCGCCGGCTCGCAGGTGATCATCTCCAGCGATCCGATCCACCACCCTCATCTGATCCAGCCGACGAGCATGATCATCATGTCGCAAGGGGCCTACAGCAAATATGTGCCGACGCTGGCCCCGGGTGGCACGCTGCTGATTGACGACGGCCTGGTGACCCTGCCCGCTGACCATCGGTCGGACATCAGAACCTGTGGCCTGCCGGCCACCCGCATCGCCGAGGAGATGGGCAACACCCGCGCCGCCAACACGGTCATGCTCGGCTTTTGGACGGCCATCGTGGGGGTGGTCAGCCGGGAAGCGATGCGCCAGGCGGTGGCCGAGTCGGTGCCGGCCAAGACGGTGGCGTTGAACTTGAAGGTGTTTGACCTTGGCTATGAAGAAGGCAGCAAGCAACAAGCAGAAGGCAGCAAGCAACAAGCAGAAGGCAGCAAGGGGTCAGCAAGATCAAGGCGTGGGAACTGGGGCACGATCTGGTTCTGGAAGTGTATCGTGTCACCAGATGTTTCCCACGCGACGAGCTGTTCGGGTTGACCTCACAACTGAGGCGGGCGGCTATCTCAGTGCCGGCCAACATTGTAGAAGGCTCTCAGCGCCACTATTTGAAAGAGTATTTGCAGTTTCTATACATCAGCAGGTCGTCTCTGGCTGAGGTGGAATATTTCATCTTTTTGGCAAAGGAATTGAACTATCTCAGCCAGGAGGACTTTCAGAAGCTTGTTGACAGACAGCAGGAAGCTGGACGGACTTTGCACGGTTTGATCGCCTGGCTCGAACGGCAAATCCGGTCTGGCGCGGTTAAAAAGGAGGATCTGCACAAATCGTGAACACTCCTGCCTTGTTGCTTGCTGCTACGTTGACCGGAGGGAAAGGTTCATGAGCAGAGGTGCACTCGTGATCGGCAGCAGAAGGAAGGGCATCAGCGGGTTATTGACGCATTGCAGGGGGCATGAGACGTTGCTTGGGAACGGTCAACAGGTACTCGGCATATGCTGCTTCCGTGTACTGACCCCGGTATGCCTGGTAGAACGTCTCCTCGTCCAGGGCCAGGGCATCGAGAATGTAAAACATCGTGCGATGGGGAATGTCCTCAACGCCCATGTCCACCATCGTCGTGATCGTGTGAGATTCACCACTCAGGCATTCAACCTGCTTGTAGAACCAGACGTGATCGCCCTTGCCGCGCCTGGGGTCTTCGGTGAATCCCAGCCTCAGGAGACCACGGCGGACTTGAGGTTTCCAAATACGTCGGCGTACCACGGACCACCTTGTTGGCTGAGGAGATCCAAAACGTTGTCGAGGAGAGACAGCGGACGACGCGGGCTGAGCAGAGATGCTTCAGCTAAGGCAGGCAACACATGATTAACCAGAAGTTCCAGATGCTCTTTGTAGGGTGATTCTCGACTGAAATCGTGGTTGCGCAGAAAATGATAGTAGTCGATGATGGCATCTACCAGCTTGCTTTCTGCCTCCTGCCGGGTACGGCCGCAGGTGTGGATGTTCAGTTCGGGACAGTAGAGAGTTACCCCAACCTCATCCTGGGCAATCTGGGCGGTCAATAGCGGCTTCATCTTTCATCCTCTCCCTGCCAATGTCTGGCCGCATTATAGCACAGGGTGAAGGAAAAAGCAAAGTGCTAAGGAGTGTACTCATGAGCAAAGGTGCACTCGTGATCGGCAGCAGCATAGCCGGCATCCAGGCCGCCCTGGACCTGGCCGATTCGGGCATCCAGGTCCACCTGGTGGAGCGGTCCCCCTTCCTGGGCAACGGCGGCGCGGCCACCATTCCCCGACACCGGCTCAACGCCCGATTGCTGGAGGCGGCCAGGCATCCTCATATTACCGTGTGGACCAACAGCCACCTCAATCGGATCGAGGGCGAGGCCGGGCGGTTCCGCGCCGAACTGCGCCAGCACCCCCGCTACGTGGACCTGAGCAAATGCACGGCCTGCAAAGACTGCCTGCAGGTTTGCCCGGTGACGGTGCCGGGCACCGATCACAAGGCGATCTACCTGATGGAGGGGGCCCAACCGGGCTGTGCCGCCATCGTCAAGCAGGGCAAGGCCCCCTGTTCCAACACCTGCCCCGGCGGCATCCACGTCCAGGGGTATGTGGCCCTCATCGCCCAGGGCCGCTTCCAGGAAGCCTTGGACCTGATCCGCCAGGCCATCCCTTTCCCCGGCATCTGCGGCCGCATCTGCACCCATCCCTGCGAGCTCAACTGCCGCCGCGCGGAGGTGGACGAGGCCGTCTCCATCCGCTTGCTGAAACGCTTTGTCGCCGACTGGGAGCAGCAGGCAGAAGGCAGTAAACAGCAATATCCAATCTCCAATCTCTCATCTCCAGCACCCGATGCGCCGCAAGTCGCGGTGATCGGTGCCGGGCCGGCCGGCCTGTCTGTGGCCGATAGCCTGGCCCGCAAAGGATACAGGGTTACTGTGTTTGAAGCGTTGCCGGTGGTGGGCGGGATGATGGCCGTGGGCATCCCCTCCTACCGTCTGCCCCGCGAGGTGATCCGGCGGGAGGTCGAGCGGATCGAGCGCCTGGGGGTCGAAATCCGTCTCAATACCCCCATCGGCCCTGACGGCCGGTACACCCTGGACGACCTGTTTGAGATGGGGTACAAGGCCGTCTTTCTCGGTGTGGGAGCCCACAAAAGCCATGAATTGCGCATCCCCGGCGAACATCTGCGGGGGGTCGTGCCCGGCATCGAGCTGCTGAAAGCCATTAACCTCTCGCACCAGACCGACGATCCGCAGTGGCAGATGAAAGTGCTGAGCTACCTGCTGGGCGGGGTGGCGACGCGGGTGGCCATCATCGGCGGGGGCAACACGGCCATGGACGTGGCCCGCTCCCTCAAGCGGTTGGGGGTGGAGGAGGTGCGCATCCTCTACCGCCGCACGCGGGCCGAGATGCCGGCCCTGCCCGAAGAGGTGGAAGAGGCCGAGCGGGAGGGGGTGCCCCTTGAATTCCTGGTCGCGCCGGTGCGCATCCTGGGCAACGAACAGGGGCGGGTGGTAGCCCTGGAGTGCGTGCGCATGAAACTGGGTGAACCGGATCACACCGGCCGGCGCCGCCCGGTGCCCATTGCCGGCAGTGAGTTCACCCTGGAGGTGGACCTGGTCGTGCCGGCCATCGGCCAGTCGCCCGACCTGTCCTTCCTGGGACCAGGCCACAACCTGGCCATCACCCGCGAGGGCACCTTTAACATTGACCGGGTGTCGTACATGACCAGCCGGCCCGGCGTCTTTGCCGCCGGCGATGCCATCACCCAGCCGGTGTCGGTCATTGACGCCATCGGCTCGGCCAGACAGGCGGCAGCCGCCATTGATGCCTACCTGCGCGGGGTCGAAATCGAGGAGGTGCCGGTCTCGGCGCGAGAGGTGCCCATCTCCCGGCGCCCGCTGCTGCCGGAGGAACTGACGCCCAGGCCGCGCCATCCCTCCCCAACCCTGCCTATGGCCCGGCGGCTGCACAGCTACGCCGAGGTCGAGCTGGGCTACGACGCCGAGACGGCCATCGCTGAGGCACAGCGCTGTCTCCAGTGCGGGCCCTGCTCCGAGTGCCTGGCCTGCGAAGCGGTGTGCAAACCCCAGGCCATCGTCCACAATCAGCAGGAGCGGATTGAAGAACTGGAAGTAGGGGCCGTCATCCTGGCAGAAGGAGGGGGGAACAACCTGCCCCTTGCCACGGAAGAGGGGGTGTATCAGGTCGAGCCGGAGGACCCCCTGGCCGGCTCGGCGGCAGCGGCGCGGGCCATGATGGAGCTGTTTACCGAAAGGCAGCCGCTCTCCGCGCCCCCCCCGCCGGTCAGCGCCGCCGGCGCGGCCCGCATCGGCCTGTTCATCTGCCGGTGCAACGGCCAGATTTCAGATGTGGTGGACACGGCGGCCATCCAGGAGCAGGCTGCCACCTGGAAGGGGGTGGTCTACACCCAGGTCCTGGCCCAGTCCTGCTCGGCAGAAGCCGCCGATGTCATCTATCAGGCTGTGGCCGACCACCGTTTGAACCGCGTGGTGCTGGCCGCCTGTTCCTGCTGTGCCGTGGACCAGGTGTGCTACAGTTGCACCTACCAGCGGGTGCGCTGCAAGGACAACCTGCTGGGCCGCCATTTTGACCGGGGCAATCCCCTGTTCGAGTTTGTCAACATCCGGGAGCAGTGCGCCTGGGCCCACGACGACGATCCGGAGGAAGCCACGGCCACCGCCTCGGCCCTGATCGCCGCCGCCGTGGCCAAGACCCGGCTGTCGGTGGTGCGTCCCCGCGTGTCGCTGCCCCTGGAAAAGACGGTGCTGATCCTCGGCAGCGGCCAGGCGGCCACCGTCTGCCAGGGGGCGCTGTCGGTGCAGCGCATCCAGGCGCTGCGGTTGCGAGGCGTACCCCAAAAGATCCGCCAGACACCGGCCCACTTTACGGCCATGCTGGGCAACTCGGCGCTGTGGAAAGGCTCGGCATTGGTGTTGGCCCCGCGCAATGCCGAAGAGTATCGTCACATCCAGGCGGCGTTCGACACGGCCGGCCGCCAGCCCCGCGCCGGCGACGAGTGGAGCCCGGCCGAGACCCACCGCCCCGGCGTCTTTTTCTGCGATCCGGCTGCCGACCCGATCCTGGCCGGCATGGCGGCGGCAGCGCGGGCGGCGGCCTGGTTGGGCCACGAACACCCCTGGCCGGGCGTCATCGCCTGCGAAGTGGACCCGGCCCGCTGTCGGGGTTGCGGTGACTGCGAGCAGGTGTGTGAGTTCGGAGCCATCCAACTGCAAGGGGAGGGGGAAAACCGCGTGGCCTGGATCGATCCGGCCATCTGCCAGGGCGAGGGCATCTGCGCTGCCCGCTGCCCGGCCGGGGCCATCCGCACCGGCCATCCCAGCAGCGAGCAGATCGAGGCCATGCTGGAGGCGATCCTGGCGTAGGGTGACCCTCCACCACACGGAGAATGTATGCCAGAAACAGAGCCGCGGGTCGTGATCTTGACCTGCAACTGGAACGCGCACAAGAGCCTGCAAGAGGCGGGGCAGCAGCATTTGCACCTTCCGGCCGGGGTGCGTCCGCTCAAGGTCGGCTGCCTGGGCCAGATCGGCGCCAGCGTCATCCTCAAAGCCCTGCAGAAAGGGGCCGACGGGGTCATGCTGGTCGGTTGCCCGCCAGAAGAATGCCACTATGAGTTCGGCAGCCGGCGGGCAGCGGAGCTGTTTGAGGAGGTGCAAAGGCTGGCCCAGGTGCTGGGCTTTCGTCCCGAGCAGTTGGCCTTCCACCAGGTGCGCGCCGGCGAGGGCGAGGCTCTGATCGAAAGAGTCCGGGCGTTTGTGGAGCAACAAGTTAAGAAAGAGGACCTGCATCAACGATGAACCCCTTACCCTGCTGCCCGCTGCTCGCAGCCTGCTCCTACAGGAGGGTACCTTGAAAGAAGTCCTGGTCCTGGGCGGGGGGATCGCCGGCATCCAGGCCGCATTGGACCTGGCAGAGCAAGGGGTGCGGGTCCACCTGGTGGAACGGACCCCCAGCCTTGGCGGACGGATGGCCCAACTGGATAAAACCTTTCCCACCAACGACTGCTCGACCTGCATCCTGTCGCCCAAGATGGTGGACTGCGCCCGGCATCCCAACATTGTGCTGCACACCTGTTCCGAGCTGCAGGCCGTGGCCGGCGAAGCGGGAGCTTTTCAGGTCCGCGTGCTCCAGCACCCCCGCTATGTGGATGAGGAGCGGTGCACCGGCTGCGGCGAGTGCGCGCTGAAATGCCCCCGCAAAGTGCCGGATGCCTTCAACCTGGGGCTGAGCCAGCGGCGGGCGATCTACCTCTACTTCCCCCAGGCGGTGCCGTTGGTGATGACCATTGATCCGGAACAGTGCACCTATCTGTTGCGGGGCAAATGCGGCCTGTGCCGCCAGGTCTGCCCGGCCGGGGCCATTGACTTTGAACAGAAGGAGCGGGAGCTGACTTTGGAAGTAGGGGCCATCATCGTCGCCACCGGTTACGATTTCTACGACCCGACCCCCTTGAGCCAGTACGGCTACCGGCGTTATCCCAACGTCCTCACCGCCCTGGAGTTCGAGCGGCTGATCAGCGCCTCGGGGCCGACGGGCGGGCATCTGCGGCGGCCCTCAGACAGCCGGCCGGCCAGGAGGATCGGGTTCGTGCAATGCACCGGATCGCGGCATGTGCGCCACAACCGCTACTGCTCGACGGTGTGCTGTGTGCACTCGACCAAGGAGGCGGTGCTGGCCTGGGAGCATGACCCTGAGACGCGTTCCTACATTTTCTATACCGATTTACGCGGCTCGGGCAAGGGGTTCCGCGAGTATATGGACCGGGCGGCGCGGGAATACCAGGTCACTTTCGTCCACGGCCGCGTGGCGCAGATCGTGGAGGAGGACGACCATAACCCGGTCATCAAGTATGAAGAGGCGGCCACCTCGCGTCCACAGCGGATGACGGTGGACCTGGCGGTGCTGGCCACCAGCCTGGTACCCGCCCGCGATGCGCCGCGAGTGGCGCAGATTTTGGGCATCGAGTTGGACGAATTCGGCTTTGTCAGGGTGGACCCCTTTGCGCCGACCGATACCAGCCGGCCTGGGGTCCTGGCCTGTGGTTGTTGCCTGGGACCGGCCGATATTCCGCAGTCGGTGGCCCAGGCCAGCGCGGCGGCGGCGCGGGCAGCCGAGTGGGTGCTGGGGTAAAGATGCGCCAGGCAAAAGACAGGGCAGAAGAAACGGACGAATCGCCCCGGATCGGGGTCTTTATCTGCCATTGCGGACACAACATCGCCGGCTACCTGGATGTGCCGGCCCTGGTCGAGTCGGCGCGGGCGCTGCCCGGCGTTGTCTGGGCCGGCGATCACCTGTTCACCTGCTCCGATGCGGGCCTGGCCGAGATCCGGGCCGCCATCGCCCGCCACAGGCTGAACCGGGTGGTGGTCGCCTCCTGCACGCCGCGCACCCACGAGCCGCTCTTCCAGGCAGCGTGCGAGGAGGCCGGACTGAACCGCTACCTGTTCGAGTTGGTCAACATCCGCGACCAGTGCTCCTGGGTGCACATGAACGACCGCGAGCTGGCCACGGCCAAGGCCAGGGACCTGATCCGCATGGGGGTGGCCAGGGCCGCCCTGTTGGAGCCGCTGTCGGAGGCCGAACTGCCGGTTCAGCCAGAAGCGGCGATCATCGGCGGGGGCATGGCCGGCATGACGGCCGCTCTGAGCCTGGCGCGGCGGGGGTTCGCCGTGACCCTCATCGAGCGCGAACCGGAACTGGGTGGCATCCTGCGCCACCTGGACAGGCTCTACCCGACTATGGTGGACGCCCGCGAACTGGTGGCCCGCCGGGTGGCCGAGGTGCGCGAGCAGGCCAACATCGAGGTGCTGACCTCTGCCACCGTGCAGGCGGTGAAGGGCTACATCGGCAATTACGAGTTGACCGTGCGCAGCCGGCAGTTCGGCCCGGAGATGGAACTGCCCGTCCGGGCGGGCGTGATCATCGTCGCCACCGGCGCACAAGAGTTCAAACCGTTTGGGCTGTTCGGCTACGGCGATGACCCCCGCGTCCTCACCCAACAAGAGCTGGAACGTCTGCTGGCAGAGTCCAATCTCCCATCTCCAATCTCCAATCTCGTCATGATCCAATGCGTCGGCGCCCGTGACGAGACCCACCCCTACTGCGGCCGCATCTGCTGCCTGACGGCGATGAAGAACGCCATGCGCTTGAAAGAGCGGGATCCACACACCGAAGTCTACCTGCTCTACCGTGACATCGAGGTCCATGGCACCCATTTTGAGGATTATTACGCCCAGGCCCGCGATCTGGGGGTGATCTTTACCCGCTACACACCCGACGCTCCGCCGCAGGTGGCAGACGGGCGGGTGCTCGTCTATGACGAACTGTTGGGGATGCGGCTGAGCATCCCCTACGACCTGTTGGTGCTCTCGACCCCCCCGGTGCCGGCTGCCGGCGCCCGCGAACTGGCCCGGCTGCTCAAGGTGCCGGTGGACGAGTATGGCTTTTTCCTGGAGGCGCATGTCAAGCTGCGGCCGCTGGATTTCGCCACCGATGGGATCTATTTGTGCGGCAGCGCCCACTGGCCGGCTCACCTGGACGAGGCCATCAGCCAGGCGCTGGGCGCGGCCGCGCGGGCCACGACCATCCTGTCCAGAGAACAGGTCCGTTCCTCCGGGGCGGTGGCCCGGGTGGAGGAATCGCTGTGCCGGGGATGTGAGCGCTGCGCCCAGGCCTGCGAGTTCGGCGCCATTGAGTTTGTGGAATTGGAAAGGGCGGGGGTCCTCTACCGGCCAGGCCCATCGCTCGGCCAGAAGATAGCGCGGGTGAACCCGGTGCTGTGCAAAGGCTGTGGGGCCTGCGCCGTGGTCTGCCCCACCGGTGCCCTCCAGGCCAGCCATTTCACCAGCCGGCAGGTGACGACCATGATCCAGGCAGCAATGGGCCATTGAGTGGAGGGTTTCGTGGACAACTTGCCCAAAATCATCGCCTTTGCCTGCAACTGGTGTTCCTACGCCGGGGCCGACCTGGCCGGCGTGAGCCGCATCCAGTACCCGCCCAGCACCCGGGTCATCCGGGTGATGTGCTCGGGACGGGTCAGCCCCATGTTCATCCTGGAGGCTTTGCGGGCCGGTGCTGACGGCGTGCTGGTCACCGGCTGCCACCCGGGCGACTGCCACTACATCTCCGGCAACGAAAAGGCGGTGCACAACATTGAGCTGGCCCGCTCGCTGTTGGCGCTGCTGGGCATCGAGCCGGAGCGGTTGCGCCTGGAGTGGATCTCGGCCGCGGAAGGGGCCAGATTTGCCCAGGTGGTGAAAGAGTTTACAGAACAGATTCGACAGTTGGGAGCAAACGAGTTACAGGCAGCGGGCGATAGACAGCCGTGAGGCTCTACCTCACCCCATCCCCCAACCCCCTTCCCCTCTCCGCGGCGGAGAGGGGAAGGGGGCCAGGGGGTAGGGGTGAGGTCAAATCGAACAATGTCAAGCTACTTGCTGCTGAAAAAGGAGCTGGCTCAGCCATGAATTTTCAACCCATCATCCAAAAGACCCGCGCCTACCTGTGCCTGGACTGCGGCAAGTGTACCGCCAGTTGTCCACTGGCCCGTGTAGACCTGGATTACTCGCCACGCCGCATCGTCGAACGGGTGATTTACGGCGAGGCCGAGGCGGTCATGGCCGATCCCCATCTCTGGATGTGCATGACCTGCGGGCTGTGCAGCGCCCGCTGTCCGTCGCATGTGGATTTCACCCGCTTCATCGTCGAAATGCGGGCCGAGGCGTTCCGCCATGGCGAGCGGGGCATCTATGCCCACAACGGCATCCTGCAAGAGGTGATGCGCATCCAGACCCTGAACGTCCACCAGAACCGCACCCGCTGGCTGTCCGCCGAGATGAGGGTGACGGAGAAAGGCGACTTTTTTTATTTCGTGGGCTGCCTGCCCTTCTTTGACGTCATCTTTGCCGACCTGGGGGTCCAGGCCCTGGAGATCGCCCGCAGCGCCGTGCGGTTGCTGAACCGGGTCGGGATCGCGCCCATTGTCAGCAACGAGGAGCGTTGTTGCGGCGCCGACCTGCTCCTGGGCGGCGACGTGGACAGCTTTCAACGCCTGGCCGAATTGAACCTGGAGACCATCCAGGCCAGCGGTGCCAGCAAGGTCATCTTTACCTGCGCCGAATGCTATAACGCCTTCAAGAACGACTATCCGGCCGTCGTCGGCTCCCTGCCCTTCGAGCTGATGCACCTGACCGAACTGCTGGCTCCCCAGGTCGAGGCCGGTGAGCTCCGGTTCGCCCCCCTGCCCGGCCTGGTGACCTACCACGATCCCTGCCGGCTGGGACGCTACCTGAAGGTGTACGAACCGCCCCGGACGCTCCTCCGCGGCGTGCCGGAGCTGGACCTGGTCGAGATGGAGGACAACCGCGAACGGGCCATGTGCTGCGGCTCGACCGCCTGGGTCAATTGCAGCGGCTGTTCCAAATTGATCCAGCGGGAAAAGCTGCGCCAGGCGCGGGAGACCGGCGCCCGGCTGATGCTGACCACCTGCCCCAAGTGCCAGATCCACCTCTCCTGCGCAGCACGGGACCTGGACGACGAACAGGCGGTCGAGGTCGAGGATCTGATCAGTTGGGTGGGGCGGGCTGCAGAGCCGCAGGCGAGGACAGAGAGCGATGGCTGACATTCTGGATGTGAGCCGCCTGGACCCCCAATTCCGGGCCGAGATCGCCGCCGAACCGGGTGGGGAGCGGTTCAGGCGCTGTTTCTCATGCGGCACCTGTGTGGCCGGTTGCCCGGTGGCCGGCCAGACCGACCGGTACAACCCCCGGCGCATCGTGCGCATGGCGCTGCTGGGGATGCGCCAACAGGTCCTGAGCAGCGAGTTCATCTGGCTGTGCTCGACCTGCTACACCTGCTATGAGCGCTGCCCGCAGGATGTGCGCATCCCGGAGCTGATGAACGCCATCCGCAACATCGCCGTGCGCGCAGGGTATGTGCCGCCGACCTTCCGCCAGCAGGCCGAACTGCTGCGCGACCACGGTCGCCTGTACGAGATCACCTCGTTCGAGAATGAACGTCGGGCGGAGCTGGGTCTGCCGCCCATCCGGGAGCAGGCCGATGAGGTGCGGCGCATCCTGGTGCGCAGCGGTGTGGTCGAGGAGAGGTCGCCATGAGGGTTGCACTCTACCTGGGTTGCACGGTGCCGGTGCGGGCCATGAACTATGAACTGGCCGCCCGGCGGACGGCAGAACGGCTGGGGATCGAGTTGGTGGACCTGGAGGGCTTTACCTGCTGCGGCTATCCGGCCCGGCCGCTGAGCCACGAGGCCGCCCTGCTCATGGCCGCCCACAACCTGGCCCTGGCCGAAGAGCAGGGGTTGGAGCTGTGCACCCTGTGTAGCGCCTGCACCAGCACCCTGACCGAGGCCAACAGGCGCCTGCAAAGCGACGAGGCGTTGCGGGCCCGCCTCAACACCCAACTGGCCGAAACGACAGGCCGGCGCTACAACGGCACCGTGCGGGTGCGGCACTATGCCCGTCTCCTGTATGAAGAGATCGGCCCGCAGCGGCTGCGTGAGCTGGTCACCCAGGCCCGGAGCGAAGGGACCGGCGCCGACCTGTCCGCGTTCCGCTTTGCGGTTCACTACGGCTGCCACTATCTCAAGCCGGCGGAGGTCTATGACGGCTTTGACGACCCGGAGAATCCCCACACCCTGGGCGACCTGGTCGAGGCCACAGGGGCGCAGCAGGTCCACTACCAGGAGGAGGACGGCTGCTGCGGCGGCGGCATCCTGGCCGTTGACCCGGAGATAGCCCTGGCCATTGCCCGGAGCAAGCTGGACCACATCCACGTGACCGGGGCCGACGGCATGGTGCTTATCTGTCCTTTTTGTGACATCATGTACGAGATCAATCAACGCAGCATCGAGCGGCAGTTCGGCGTGAGCTACCGCCTGCCGGTGCTCTACTACCCGCAACTGCTGGGGCTGGCTCTGGGCTTTACGCCCGAAGAGGTGGGGCTCCATCTGAATCGGGTTAAATTTAAGGGGGAGAGAAAATGAAACGAACGATTGTCGTCATCGGAATGGGGTATGTCGGCGTCCCGGCGGCGGCGTTGCTGGCCGATGTACCCGGCCACACCGTCATCGGCATCCAGCGTCGCTCGCGGCGGTCGGGCTGGAAGATCGATTGGATCAACAGCGGCAGGAACCCGTTTGAAGGCGACGAACCGGGCATGGATGAACTGATCGCCCGTGTCGTGCTGGAGAAAAAGAGTTTGCGGGTGACCGACGATTTTTCCGTGTGCCGGCAGGCCGACGTCATCCTGATTGATGTGCAGACGCCGACCAACACCGAGCGCATCCCTGAATACCTGAGCCTGCGCACGGCCTGCGCTCAGGTTTCCCAGCACCTGCAACCGGGAACGCTGGTGGTCATCGAATCCACCGTAGCGCCCGGCACCACCGAGCATGTGGTCAGGCCGATCCTGGAAGAGGGATCGGGCTTGAAGGCCGGTCAGGATTTTTATCTGGCTTTTTCCTACGAGCGGGTCATGCCCGGCAAGCTGCTGGAGTATATCACCGACTTTCCCCGCGTGGTGGGCGGCATTGATGAAGAGAGCACCAGGAGGGCGGTGGAGCTATACAAAACCATCGTCCGCCAAGAGATCACGCCCACCAGTGTGCTGGCCGCCGAACTGGCCAAGACGATGGAGAACGCCTACCGCGATGTGAATATCGCCTTTGCCAACGAGATGGCCCGCGTGTGCGAGGCGATGGGCGTGGATGTGTTCGAGATCCGGCGGCTGATGAACGCCCGCCCCGACCGGAACATGCACCTGCCGGGCGCAGGGGTGGGGGGCCACTGCCTGCCCAAGGATTCCTGGCTCCTCAAGTTTGGCGTGGACACCTACGGCGCTTTCCCTGTGCCGCTGCGTCTGACCACACTGGCCCGCCAGGTCAACGACGAGATGCCGCTGCACCTGGTGGAGCTGACGGTGCAGGGATTGGCCGAACGGGGGGTAAAGCCCGAAGGGGCCAGGGTGGCGGTGCTGGGCGTGGCCTATCTGGAGGATTCGGACGATACGCGCAACACCCCGGCCGTGCCGGTCATCGAGGCGCTCCAGGCCAGAGGTGCCCGCGTGGTGGCCCATGACCCCTATGTCCGCGAACTGGAGGGGTACGAGCTGACCCGCAACCTGGAGCTGACCCTGCAAGGCGCTGACGCAGCCGTCGTGGTCACCCGGCACAGGCCATACTGCGACCTGGACCTGGCCTGGCTCAAAGGGCTGCTGCGCACGCCGGTCCTGGTGGATGGCCGCAACGTGTTTGACGCCGCGGAGACACGGGCAGCAGGATTCACCTACAAGGCGATCGGCAAGGGGTAGCCTGAATCCAAAGGCCGCCGGGGACAAAATGTCATGAGGGGTATTGGGTCCGTGCTTTATTCAATATCCGCAACCGATCGCGGGCCTGGGGGTAAACAGCTACGAAAAAAGTCTGCACAGCTCTGCTAATAACTTCTGCCTCGTCCTGACAGATACCAGCAGCTACCAGATCGTGGACCAGAGTTCGGATAGAAGGATCCACCAGAAGCGGAACCTTTTGGCCACGCTTTTCGGCTAACATTTGAGCCAATGAGAGGTAGTCTTCCCAGGCATCCTGAGCTGACAGAAGCTCCTCCTCGGGCTCGTGGGCAGTGATCGGTTGGACTTGACTCATAGACTGCTTACCTCCTGGCACAAGCGGCACACGCTCTCGATCAGTTCTTCGCTATAGCGTGTACCCTGGCGACGGCACATTTCCAATAGATGGCGCATTTCGACAGGTTGTAACACTTTGTCCCAACAAGCCATCAGCAATATACCGATAAAGCCGGTTATGGGCAATCCCATCTCCCGGGCGACCTGCCGGGCTGCCCTTTCTTCCAGCAGAATCAGATCAGCCCCCAGTGCAGGTCGGCTCATCAGGGCGATTGCCTCTGCCTCGGTCAGGTGATGGCCGGGCTCTGAGACCCGGCTTGATCGGGCAATCCGTTCGGCAATCTGAGCGGCCAGTTGAACCTCTTTCACCGCCAGAGGCATGGTGACTGCAAGACCTTCGACGAGCAGTTCGTGAATGGATGGGCCTGCACCATGATGTTGAAATTCGGCTACTGAGGATTCGGGAATGTAGATGATCTGGATGTAGCGACGTAGCAGGTCTATTCGCCCGCACTGGAACGCCGAGAGCAGCGGCCCGGTATTGGAAACGACGACGAGTTTTTCCGGCATCCGAGTCCTCTGGCAGCAAGATCCCGCTGCCGGTTTTTACTATAGCATGGTAAACGATCGCTGTCAAGTCGTTCAACAAAAGAGTGACCGCCCAAGAGGGACAAGACAGCCGTGAGCTCCTTTGCGTCCCTGTATTCAGGCTCCCGCCGGGTCTGTATGGGCGGGGCACCTCTCTGTCCCGACCGGCGAGCGGCGGAGAGCAGGGTTCCTGCTCCGGCGAGGTCTATGACCCCGTCGCCGACAGGTTCTTTTGCGCCCTTTGGTTTATGTCCTTCAGGAGGAACAAATTGACATCAGAGAATCTTCGCATCGGGGTATTTGTGTGTGATTGCGGCTCGAACATCGCCGGGCCGGTGGACACGGAGGCGGTGCGCGAGTATGCTGCCGGCCTGCCCGATGTGGTGGTGGCGGTGAGAAACCGCTACACCTGCGCCGAACCGGGCCAGCAGGAGATCCGGCGCCACATCCGGGAGCACCACCTGAACCGGGTGGTGGTGGCCTCCTGCTCGCCGACCTCGTACGAGGTGATTTTCCGCCAGTGCATCGAGGGGGCCGGGCTGAACCCCTACCTGCTGGAGATGGCCAACATCCGCGAGCATTGCTCGTGGGTCACGCCCGGCGATCGGGAGACGGCCACGCGCAAAGCCCAGGAGATCGTCAAGGTGGCGGTGGCGCGGGCCCGGTGGCTCTACCCCCAGGCCGAGGAGCAGATCCCGGTCACGCCCGGCGTGCTGGTCATCGGCGGCGGGGTGGCCGGCATGCAGGCCGCCCTCGACCTGGCCGACGCCGGCCACCAGGTCTATCTGGTGGAAAAACAGCCGTCCATCGGCGGGGTGATGGCCCAACTGGACAAAGTGTACCCCGACATCGAATGCAGCATATGAATTCTCGGCCCCAAAATGATGGATGTCGGTCGGCATCCAAAGATCAAACTGCTGGCCTATTCGGAGGTCGAGGACCTCAGAGGCTATGTGGGCAATTTCCGGGCGCGCATCCGCAAGAAGGCCCGCTATGTGAACGAGAATGAATGCACCTCCTGTGGCGACTGCGCCAACGTCTGCCCGGTGGTCGTGCCCGACGAATTCCAGATGGGGCTGGGCAGCCGTAAGGCGATCCATATCCCCTTCCCCCAGGCGGTGCCGGCAGCCTATATCGTCTTTGCCGACGAATGCCTGGGGCAGAACCCCATCGCCTGCGGCAAGTGCATCGAAGCCTGCGAGAAAAAGTGCATTGATTTCGACATGCAGGACGAGATCCTGGATGTCGAGGTGGGGGCTGTCATCGTCGCCACCGGCATGGAGGTGTATGACCCAACGGCTCTGGATGAGTATGGCTACGCTCGCTTCCCCAACGTGGTCACCAGCCTGGAGTTCGAGCGGCTGATCAGCACCGGCGGCCCCCTGGCCGGGCACTTTGGCCGGCCCAGCGACCTGAAACGGCCCCGACGTATCGGCTTTATCCAGTGCGTCGGTTCGCGGACTCAGGACCCGACACGCGGCAACCCTTACTGCTCCAACATCTGCTGCATGAACACCATCAAAGAGGCGCAGTATGTCAAAGACAACTATCCCGATACCGACATCACCGTCTTTTACATGGACCTGCGCGCCTTCGGCAAGGGGTTCGAGGAGCTGCTGATGCGCAGCAAGATGAGTGGGGTGCGCTACATCCGCGGGTTGCCGGGCGAGGTGCGCCAGGACCCCGCCGACGGCAATCTGTGGGTGACGGTGGAAAACACGACCGCCAACCGTCTGGAAAGCCACGAGTTCGACATGCTGGTCCTGGCTGTGGGGGCCAGGCCGGCCAGCAGCACCGAAACGATCCGCCAGATGGTCAGCCTGTCCAGGGCACCCAGCGGCTTTTTGAAAGAGGCCCACGCCAAGCTGCGGCCGGTGGATACCCCCACCAAGGGGGTCTTTATCGCCGGAGCGGCTGAAAGCCCCAAAGATGTGCGCGAGAGCGTCACTCAGGCCAGTGCCGCCGCCTCGCGGGCCAACATCCTGCTGAGCAAGAGCAAACTCCGGGTCGAAGCCATCACCGCCGTGGTGGACGAGGGGCTGTGCAAGATGTGCGGCCAGTGCGCCGAGGTGTGTCCCTTCAAAGCCATCCAGTGGGAAAAGAAACAGGTGGCCCGTGTCACCACGGCTGCCTGCGCCGGCTGTGGCACCTGCGCCGCCGAATGCCGGTTCAATGCCATCCAGATGCGCCACTTTTCCGATCAGGCGGTCTATGCCCAGATTGATGCCATCCTGGAGGAAGACCCGCTGCACAAGATCGTCGCCTTTGCCTGCAACTGGTGCTCCTATGCCGGCGCCGACACCGCCGGGGTGAGCCGTCTGGCCTACCCGCCCAACGCCCGCATCATCCGCACCATGTGCTCCGGGCGGGTGGACCCTGATTTCGTGTGGTATGCCTTCCGCAAGGGCGCGCCGGTGGTGCTGGTTTCCGGTTGTCACTATGTGGACTGCCATTACATTGACGCCAACCGCAGCACCATGCGACGGCTGGATGGCCTGTGGGATGGGCTGGAAAAGGCCGGCCTGCGCCCCGACCGGTTGTTGCTGGAATGGTGCTCCGCCGCCGAGGGGGGGCGCTGGCAGACGATCATGGTCGAAGCGGAGAGGAAACGCCAGAGTGTGACCCCCGAAGAGATCGAGCAGACCCGCGCTGCCCTGAAGGAGGTCAGGGTGCCCAACCCCCGCAATCCGAAGGAGAGCGACGAGAACCAGGAGGCCAGGTTCGCCTGCCTGCGCTGCGGTCACCGCTGGACCGGCATGTTCCACGTCAACCAGGAACGGGTCTGCCCGCAGTGTCGCTCCAATAGCGTGCGCTGGCTGAAACCGTAGAGAATACCCGCTACCCTCCCGCAGGCTTCTAACCTGCGGGAGGGTAGGCTGTCAGTCCTGCGCGGCGGCCAGCGCCTCTGCCAGCGTCCCGGCCATCTCCACCGGCCTGTCGAGCGCCGCAGCCAGGTCGGAGATGTGCAGGTCGTCCAGTGTTGTGCCGGCCGGGGCCGGGCCGGCCCCATAGCGGCCGGTAAACATGGCCCGGGGCAGGAGCAGCAGATCGCCCGGCTCCTGCCCACGCAGGGCGGCCACCACATCCCGGCCGGTCAACAGGCCGGAAACGGTGGTCACCGGGCCGAAGAATTGATTGACCACCGGCACCAGCCTCCAGCCGGCGCCGGTCAGGCGGTTGAATTCCTCCACCACGCGGCTCAGCACCGGGGCGATCAGTGTGCCACAGACAAGGGTCGCCGACCTGACGCTGAAGCCGGCGGGCAGGGTGTGCGCCACTTCTGCCCACTCGTCGAGCAGCAGGCGGACCAGCCCCACGCCGTTCTCTATCTGGGGGAAGCCATCATATTCGTCGGCAGGGGGCACCTCCCGCCCGGCCACCAGATACCATTCGTCCGAGGGGTGAATCAAGCTCCGGCCCCACCGCCTTCTGTTCTGTGCCCTCCATGCCTCAACCCGATCCAGCACCGCCCGCGACTCAGCCGGGGTGTAAGGTCGGCAGGGGCCGCGATGGTAGCGGGTCAGGCCGACCGGCACCACGCTCACCGAGGCGACCGGCCTGTCGGTCAGCGCCGTCAAATCAGCCACGGTCCGGGCGAAAGGCTCGCCGTCGTTCAGGCCCGGCACCAGCACCACCTGGGCATGGACGACCAGGCTCAGAGAAGCCAGGCGGTGCAACTGCTCCAGCACATCCGGGGCATCCTGACGGCCCAGCAAGCGCCGTCGCAGCGCCGGGTCGGTGGCGTGGACCGAGACATACAGCGGGCTGAGCCGCTGCTCCTCCAGCCGCGCCCAATCGTCGGCAGTCAGGTTGGTCAGGGTCACAAAGTGGCCGAACAGGAAGGAATAGCGATAGTCATCATCTTTGACATACAGGGAGGGGCGCATGCCCGGCGCATTCTGTTGGACAAAGCAGAAATCGCAGTGGTTGACACAGCGGCGGATGTCCCCATCGAAGGTGGGATGGGCAAATTCAAGGCCCAGCTCTTCGCCGTACTCCCGCTCGACCTGGAGGTGGAACGGGTTGCCATGCCGTTCCACCCGCAGCTCCAGCACCTCCTCGGCGCTGTAGAACTGCACGTCAATCACGTCGCGCAAGAGATGGCCGTTGACCGCCACCAGCCGGTCACCCGGTTTCAGCCCGATCCGCTCGCCCAGGCTGCCCGGCTCAACGGCGACGATCCACCCGCCCGGCTTCTTCACCGTCCATCCACCAGGGCCAGCACCCGTTCCAGCACCTGCTCCACACTCAGCGGCGTGGTGTCTATGACCACGGCGTCGGGCGCGGCCCGGAGCGGGGCCAGCGGCCGGTTGCTATCAATCTGATCGCGCCGCCGCACCGAGTCCCGCACCCGCTCATAATCGGCCGGCTCCCCCCGGCTGACCACCTCCCGATAGCGCCGTTCCACCCGCTCCTCCACCGTGGCATCCAGATAGATCTTGAGGTCGGCGTTGGGCAGCACCACCGTGCCGATGTCACGGCCCACCATCACCACCCGTCCCCTGCGGCCGATGCGCCGCTGCTGGATGGTCAGCGCCGCCCGCACGCCGGGATAGGCCGATACCGGCGACACACTCCGGTCCACCTCCGGCCGGCGGAGGTCCCAGGTCACATCCTGCCCATCGGCCAGGACGGTGTACTGCCGGCCATCGTCCACCGTGGGGCGCAACACCTCGATCTTGAGCCGGCGGGCCAGCGCCGTCACGGCCGCCTCGTCCTCGATGGCAATGCCGCGCCCCAGCGCCGCCCAGGTCACTGCCCGGTACATCACCCCGGTGTCAAAATAGAGATAGCCCAGCCGCTCGGCCAGCAGGCAGCCGACCGTGCTCTTGCCCGAAGCAGCCGGGCCGTCAATGGCGATCGTGGATGGTCGTCTCAACCCCTGCCCCCCTGCTTTCCCCGCTGCCTGATCAGTTCCAGGGCCTGGACCTCTCTGGGGGTGAGAGAGCGCCACTGCCCCGGCTCCAACGTGCCCAGATGTAACGGCCCCAGGCGCACCCGCGTCAACCGCCGGACCGGGTGCCCCAGCAGGGCCGCCACCTGGCGGATCTGACGCTTGCGGCCCTCGTGCATCACCACCCGCAGCAGCGTGGCCTCCTTCTCTCTGCGGAGAACCTCCACCCGCGCCGGGGCGGTCGGCCTGCCCTTCAGCATCACCCCCCGCCGCCAGGCCGCCAGCGCCTGGTCCGAAGGATGGCCCTCCACCAGCACACGATACTCCTTCTCATGCCGGTAACGGGGGTGGGTGAGCAGGTGGGCCAGTTCTCCATCATCGGTGAGCAGGATCAGGCCCTCGCTGGTCGCATCCAGCCGGCCAACAGGGTACAGCCGCACCGGAACCCGGACCAGATCGCCGAGGGAGCGACGCCCCTGCGCGTCGTCCATGGCCGACAGGACACCGCGCGGCTTGTTGAGCAGGATATACACATGGTCAGGCCGGGGTTGCAGGCGTCGGCCATCCACCCGGATGTCGTCATGGGCCGGGTCCACCCGGCTGCCCAACTTGATGACCACCTGGCCGTTGACCGTGACCCGGCCCTGCCGGATCAACTCCTCCGCCTTGCGCCGCGAAGCCACCCCGGCGTGAGCCAGGAGCTTTTGTAGACGCATCTGTTCAGGTGCCTGGCCCTTGCAGGGGCAGAACCCCCGCCAGGTCCTTGCGGGCATCCTGGTAGCCCAGCTCGAACAACTGCTTATGGTACTCAAGCTGATAGTGGGTCATCAGCCCCACCGTCAGGAAATGATCCGGGGCCACGATCTCCAGCCACTTCAGAGCCGGATATTGGCCCGCCTGGCGCTCCGCCCTGTACAACAGGTAATCGCGCCACACCGTCTCGGTCAGCATGGCATCCAGCGCCGGCTCGAAGGCGTTCCATAGCTCCTGAGCGATGATCAGAAACTCCTGGTCAATGTCGGTGACATACCCCGGTCGCTCGAAATTGTACAACGGCCGCTCCGGCCAGGGGACCATGGTTGCCACCACGATCTCGGTGCCGCCCAACTCCAGCGCCCGGCGGAACGGGGTGTTGGCCAGCGTGCCCCCATCCCAGTAGGGCACCCCGTCAATCTCGGTCGGCCCATACCACAGCGGGATGCTAAAGCTGGCCAGGATATGCTCCAACCGCAGGCCGCCGGGATCGCGGTTGCTAAAGAACTCCAACTGGGCCGTGCGGGCATTGACCGCCGTGACATGCACCTCATAGGGCGCATCGGGGCTGTTGATCACCTCCGGGCGGAACCAGGGCCGCCCCTGCCACCGGGGCGACTGCCCGGTCAGGGTCTCGGGCCAGGGCCACAGGTCAAAGATGTGGTCACGGCGGCGGAGCACATTGTCCAGGATCACATCATCCACCCGCATCCGCTGCACATCGGCCGTGGTCAGGTCCAGCCAGCGCGACTTCAGGCCCCGCACGCTGATGCCGGAGCCGAGGGCAGCAGCGTTGACCGCTCCCACCGACGAACCGATGATCACATCAGGCCGCCAGCCGACCTCCTCCAGATACTCCACCACGCCGACATGGTACGCGCCGCGACCGCCCCCCCCGGAGAGCACCAGGATCCGCTTCTCGCTTTGGGCCTCCATGCCCCCTCCTCATTCCCTGTGTCTGGACAGAGTGTAGCATACTTTGCCTCCTCCGTCAAAAAGAGCTGGAAGGTCTTGGCGTCAAAGTTGCAGGATATGACGCTCTGTGATAGGATCGAACCCGGTTCGCAACCCATTCGTGTCCTTTGTGTCCTTTGTGGTTAACAAGTCGCCTGCCTGAATAGCTCGACAATGTTAGATTTGACCTCACCCCTACCCCCTGGCTCCCTTCCCCTCTCCGCCGCGGAGAGGGGAAGGGGGTGGGGGGATGGGGTGAGGTCCACCTTGACCGCCATTTACGCTCATTTAACATTGTCGAGATAGTTACGCTCTTTTTACCACCAAGGACACTAAGGTTTTCTCTTGTATTCTTCGTGTCCTTTGTGTCCTTTGTGGTTAACAAGTGTGGCTAAACAAGCTCTAAAGCCTTGATTCAGATCATCTCGCCGACAGATTCGGAGAGGAGGGAGAGCCTGTGCAAGAATTCGCCTTCCATGTGCTGGACCTGGCCGTCCAGCGTGGTGTGACCTATGCCGATGTGCGCGTCGTCGAGCGCCGCAGCGAGCACCTGGCGGTTAAGAACAACTGTCCGGAGCGGATCGCCTCAACCGAGGAGATCGGGTTCGGGGTCCGGGTCCTGGCCGGCGGGGCATGGGGCTTTGCTGCCAGCAGCGAGCTGACTGCCGAAGGGGCAGCCGTCGCCGTGGAGCGCGCTCTGACCATCGCCCGGGCCAGCGCTCAGCTCCAGTCTGAGCCGGTGGTGCTGCCCCCTCGCCCCGGCGAGGCGGGCAGCTATGCTTCCGATCTGGCCCAAGACCCCTTTGCCGTGCCGCTGGAGACGCGGCTGAACCTGCTCCTCACCTGTGCAGAAGCGATGCAGCGCCGCAAGGCGGTGCGCGTGGCCCAGGCGCACATGAACCTCTTTCGTGAGCACAAGTGGTTTGTCTCCAGCGAGGGCAGCCGCCTGGAGCAGACGGTGGTCGAGTGCGGCGGCGGGGTGGCAGCCACAGCCGTGGGGGAGGAGGGCCTCTTTCAGCGGCGCAGCTTTGCCAATCAGGCTCAGGCCGGCTACGAATATATCGCCGAACTGGACCTGCCGACTCAGGCTGAGCGTTGCGCCGATGAGGCCGAGGCGCTCCTGGCCGCGCCGGTCTGCCCGACCGACACCTGCACCGTTATTCTGGGCAGCTCGATGCTGGCCTTACAGGTGCATGAAAGCTGTGGCCATCCTGCTGAGCTGGACCGGGTGTTGGGCAGCGAGGCCTCCTTCGCCGGCACCAGTTTCCTGACCCTGGACCGGTTGGGCCTGCTGCAATATGGCTCGCCCCTGGTGACCATCGTGGCCGATGCCACGCTGCCCCGTGGCCTGGGCACCTTCGGCTGGGACGACGAAGGCACACCGGCCGAATGGTTCCCCATCATTGAGCGGGGCCTGTTTGTCAACTATCTCACCTCCCGCGAGACGGCCTGGTGGCTGGCCCACCACTATCACCACACCACTCCCCGGCCCCCTCTGCCTTTCAGCAACGGCACCATGCGCGCCGATGGCTGGGGGCACCTGCCGCTGATCCGCATGACCAACATCAGCCTGGAGCCGGGCGATTGGACGCTGGCAGATCTGCTGGCCGCCACGGACAACGGCCTGTTCCTGGACACCCCGAAAAGCTGGAGCCTGGACGACAGGCGGCTGAACTTTCATTTTGGTGTCGAGGTGGCCTATGAGATCAGGCACGGCAGGCTGGGCCGCCTGCTGCGCGACGCCAGCTACACCGATGTGACCCCCCGCTTTTGGAACAGTTGTGATGCGGTGTGCAACGCCGATCACTGGCAGTTATGGGGCTTGCCCAGTTGTGCCAAAGGGGAGCCGGTGCAGATCGCCCATGTATCCCACGGCGCAGCTCCGGCGCGGTTCCGAGGGGTGCAGGTGCGGGGGGCGGGATAGGGACTTCACACCAACGAGCGTTGGCACCGTTCGCGGTAGCCACAGCCCCGGCAGCGGGCCGGGTCGTCATGGTTGCGGCCCACGTCACGGGCGTCCAGGTCACGGCGGATGGCCTCGAGGGTGCGCAGCAGCTCGCTGCGGAGGGCCGGCGTATAGTCCACCTCGAAAGCCCGGTCATCATACTTGAGGATGCCGTGGGGGGGTGGGTGTCCCTCCTGCTCCTCCACCAGCAGGCAGTAGGCGGCCAGTTGCAGCAGATGGGCCGGGTAGGGCTGTGGTGGTGCTGCGCCCGATTTGACCTCCACCGGGATGATCCCTTCCCGGCTGCGCAGCAGATAATCCGGCCTGCCGGTCAACCGGTAACGGCTGGAAAAGAGGGGCCGTTCGCAGCGGTCCCAGGCACCGGTGTCGGCATAAATCACACGCCCCACCGGCAGGCCGGTCTGGCGGCGGGCAGCCCCGGCGCGGAGGAACAGCCACAACCCCAGCCCGCCCAGGAGGAGGGCGACCAGCAGCAACCAACCGGAGGGCATGCCGTCACGACCTGGAACCAGAAAGAATTTGATTCATTTCTAATGCCTTCGCGGGAGACTTTTCACAGGCTCAGCAGCAGCCAGGCCGCAAAGGCCGCAGCCGCCAGCACCAGCAAGAGCACGGCCAGCCGCCGCCACAGGAGGTAGCCCTCCACCGCCCGGCCGTGGGCGTGATGCCGGGCTGCACCCCGGCTCAATGCCGCCACGTTGGCCGAAGGGTAGCCTTTCACCCGCGCCAGCCACCAGGCCCGGGCACAAAAAGTGTATTGGCCCACCTCGCCGGCCCGGATGATGTCATCCTCTCGATTCAATTTCAAGCTCCAACCTGTTCTCAAACTCTTGCAGCGCCGCCCGCATCATCTCCTGCCGGATGGCCGTGGTCAGGTCGCCACGGGTGCGCTCCACCACGCCGCGTAACATATCGGTATTGCGTCGCAGACCGCCGGTGATCGCCTCGGGGAAATCCAGGGTCATCAACCGGTCATACACCTCGTCCATCATCCCCAATATCTGCCCGGCGCGTTCCAGCTCATTGCGGCGCATCAGGTCCAGGGCGTGGCGGCGCAATTCGCTGGCCGCTTCGGCCAGGCCGTTGAGGTAGGCTGCCGGTTCGACGCCCAGCTCGGACGGGGCTGGCAGGTCGCCATCGGTCATGAAAGCATAGACCCCCTGCGCTTCCACATATTCTTTGAGGGCATCCTGAACATACCCGGTGTAGTACAGATCGGGATAGGGCTCCAGGTCGGCCTTCAGTTGGCGGGCTGCCTCCCCGGCCGTGGTCAGTTGTGTCCAGGCCTCATCCAGATCGCCGCGATGGGCAGCGCGGATGGCATTGGCGCAGTCGCGGATCAGCGCCCGGGAGCGTTGCAGGGCCACGTCGCGGGCAGCGTTCCGCGCTTCGAGTTCGGCCCGGATGGCTTCAAGGATGATCTCGATTTTTTGCATCATGGCTCCTGGAAGATCAGGCTGCGCAGCACGGCCAGGTTCTGCCTGTCCTCGGCCAGATCGGGGCCTTTGTTGGTTTCGAGGGCCATCGGGATGCCGTAGAAACGCGGATCGTTCACCAGGAACCGGAAAGCCTCCAAGCCGAGCAATCCCTGGCCGATGTGGTCGTGGCGGTCCACCCGGCTACCCAGCTCCTTTTTCGAGTCATTGAGGTGGATGGCCCGCAGCCGGTCCAGGCCGAGCACCAGGTCGAACTCGGCCCAGGTGGCCTCATATCCCTGCCGGGTGCGCAGCTCATAGCCGGCGGCGAAGGCGTGGGCCGTGTCGAAACAGATGCCCAGGCGTTCGGGCTGTTTCACCCCATCAATCATGGCCCGCAGTTGGCCAAAGGTATGCCCCAGACTATCCCCCTGGCCGGCGGTCACCTCCAGCCACACCTGCACGGCATAGCCCGGCAGGCGGGTGTGCACCTGGTCCAACGCGGCGACAACGCGGGCGAGGCCGGCCTCCTCACCCGCGCCCATGTGCGAGCCGGGGTGCAGCACCAGCCCCGGCAGCCCCAGCCGCTCACAACGCTCCAGGTCATCGGTCAGGGCATCCAGCGACCTGTGCCACAGTTCGTCATCGGGTGTGGCCAGGTTGACCAGGTACAGGCTATGGGCAAAGACCGGCCAGATGCCGGTCTGGCCGACGGCCGTTCGAAAGTCGGCAACCTCCTGGTCGGTCAACGGTTTGGAGACCCAGCGGTTGGGCGACTTGACAAAGATCTGCACCGTGTCGCAGCCCACCGACCGGCCGCGTTCCAGCGCCCTGGCCACGCCGCCGGCGATGGACTGGTGAGCACCCAGCAGTATCTTTTTCTCCCGCATGGCTCACCCTCCTGGAAGGTAGGGCAACGGCGAGCCGTTGCCCTGCTCTGCCCTGTGCGTCTCAATGGCCGCCTGGTCTTCAAAGAGGGCCAGCACAAAGAGCAGTGACGACAGCCGGTTCAGGTAGCGCACCAACTGGTCGTTGCCCGGCCGGCGGTCGTCGGTCAGATGGACAATCAGCCGCTCGGCGCGGCGCACCACCGTGCGCGCCAGGTGGAGGGCAGCCCCAGGCAGGCTGTTGCCGGGGATGACGAACTGGCGGGGCATCGGCACCAGCGCCTCCAGCTCGGCGATCCACCCCTCCAGGCGGTCCACATGCGCCGCTGTGATGCGGCCGGCCAGGAGGTGACCGGCCTGGCCGGTGGCGACCAGTTCGGCCATCAGCAGCGGGAGGTCGCGTTGCACCGCCAGCAGGACCTGGGCTGTGCGGGGAGTGCAACCGCCGGCCCGGGCCAGCCCCAGCGCTGCCTGCGCCTCGTCCACTGTGCCGCAGGCTTCGAGGCGTGGGTCGTCCTTGGGCACCCGCTCCGGGCCGAGCAGCCCGGTCGTGCCGTCATCGCCACGACGGGTGTAGAATTGGGAACCGGGCATCGCTTACTCGCTGAGCGCCTCGATGATCGTCCGGCAAAAGGCCGGCAGGTCCAGCGGCATCCGCGAGGTGATGAGGTTGCCGTCGCGCACCACTTCGGCATCCACATACTCTGCCCCGGCGTTGATCAGGTCATCCTTGATGGCAAAAAAGCAGGTCGCCCGCCGGCCCTTGAGCACTCCCGCCGAGGCCAGCATCCAGCCGGCGTGACAGATGGCAGCCACCACCTTGCCCTGGTCGAACGCCTGGCGCACCAGGTTGACCATCGCCGGATAGCGGCGCATCAGGTCGGGGGCATAGCCGCCAGGAATGACCACCGCATCCAGATCGGCGACAGAGACCTGGTCGGCCACGGCATCCACCTGTACCGGGTAGCCCATCTTGCTGGTGTAGCTGTCGGCGCTGCCGGTGCCGACGACAAAGGTTTCAGCCCCTGCCTCGCGCAGCCGCAGCAACGGGTACCATAACTCCAGCTCCTGATACAGATTCTCGGCCAGGATGGCCACACGCTTTCCCTTCAGTTGCATGGTGACTCCTCCCATGATTCTTCTCCGATCCGTATCTGTTTACACAAAGAACACGAAGGAAACGAATAAAAACCGCATGGTACCCCCTGGTGTCCTTCGTGTCCTTGGTGGTTTTCAGATAAGCTCTCAGATACACCGCAGAGACGCAGAGAACAGGGTCAGGCAATAGAAGGCTCAGGGTCCCGCCGCGATCTGCCGCCACAGGAACCATGCCCCTTTCCGCTGCCCTGGCCCCTGGGGGGCGCGATCGTAGTAGAGGTCAAAGACCTCCCCCTCGGCCGTGCGGACGCGATAGTAATCCCGTCCCACGCCCCAGGTGCCGCGTCGCCCGGCTGCTCTGGCCCGATAGGAGCCTTGCTCCTTGATGTAGAAGGCCAGGCTCTTGCCGCGCAGGTGGTAATCGTGCCACTCCCGCAGCACAGCCACCACCTGGTAGGTCTGCCCCTCCCAGATGAATCGGTCGGGCGGGCCGGGCCTTTTTTCCAGCGCCGGCGGCCGGTTGTGTATGACCTCTATTCGGGCGCCGATAAAGCGGGCCGGCAGGTCAGATTCCATAGCGTCTCCTGGCACTTGTTTACCGCGTCTCAGAGACACCGCCGGGACGCAGAGGACGCCAGGGAGATAAATCAGGCCGGAGTCGAGGCTTCAGCCGGCCTTTTCCGCCTGAAGGCTCCACTCCCATTTGCTTACCTGGCAGGACTTGTGCAGTTGACCCGGCAGGCTTATCACAAAGGCACCAGACACGAAGAATGACATAGTTTTCAGCCTGGCCCTCAGAACAGCGGAATCTGCGCCGTCTCGCGCTCCACAATCGGGTCCAGGCCGACGATGGTCCGCAAGGCATACTCGTCCACTTCCGGCTGGGCGGCCAACTGGCGTACATGCCGGTATTTGATGAACCCCCAACCCGCCTGGTCCACGGCCTGCTGCCACAGGGGGTTGTGGGCCAGCTTGTAGCTGACCAGCGCCGCCCGGCCGCCGGGAACCACCAGGTAGGGGGTGGCTCCCTGCAGCCGGTCGCTCAGCGCCAGGGCCTCACCCACCGCCGCCCGCCAGCGCACGACAAAGGCGGTGCAGACCTCCGCTCCCTTGAACCAGGCAGCGTCGAACGGTTCCCAGGGCGCAGCCTGGTACCCCAGCCGCCGGCCCAGGGCCAGCAGGTGCTCGATGATGGCCCGGCGTTCGCCCTGACGGGCCTGGGGCAGGTCCTCAGCGCGGAGTTGCCAGTAGCCGGGCGTCGGCTGGCAGCCATAGCTCGCCAGGCAGGCAGCCACCAGCGCCGCATCGGGCGTCAGGCGGCCTGGAAAGCGGGCATAAACAGCCCGGCTAAAATCGGCTTCGGTCAGCGCCAGGGCATCATGCAGCACCTGCCAGGCAGCCTCCTCCACCCGATCTGACAGCGGTGGGACCTGGGGAAGAGATGCCTGCCCCCATCCGGCCAGCCACCACAGCTTCTCCACCTGTCCGTCGGCCGGCAGCAGCACAAAGGCCGGCGATTCCAGCGCCGCCCCCACCGCCTGGGCGACCAGGTCCAGGGGGGCCGGGCCTTCCCTTTCCGTCTCTGCTGCTCTGGCAGGCAGTCCCGCCTCGGCCAGCCGGCAGTAGATGGCGGCGTGCAGGCTTTCCCAGGGGGTCGGCTCGCCCCGCGCCCGGATCGTCTCGACAGCCGCCTCCGTCGCCACACGGCGGACCTGGGCCTCCAGCGGTTCTGGCGAGGCCGGAACAACCGTCTGCAATGCTCCACCCAGAGCTTCAGGGCGCAGGGCCGGGGTCAACTCCAGCCGGTAGTCGGCGCCACACTGCACCAGCGCAGCCACGCCCAACCGGGCCTGGCCGGCTGCCAGCAGCAACGCCTCGACCAGGGCGGGCCGTTGCCCGGTCAGGACCAGCACCAGCCGGCCCTCCTCGCGCAGCAGGCTGCCCAGCGTCCGGAGCGAACCGGCCATCACCCGCGCATACCAGGCCGGGTCGGGCGTCCGTTGCCGAAGCAGGGGGCGCAGCGGCTCCGCTGCCTCAGCCCCCAGCAACCAGGCCCCCCACAGGTAGGAAAGCGACCAGGCAGCCGAATCCAGAGGGGGCGGGCTGGTCAGGATCAGGCGCATACTGCGCGGGGGAAGAAGGCGGGACAGGTCACGGACCAGCGCCTGGCCGACGAAACCGGCCCCGGCCTCACCGGCCGCCTGAAACTCTGCCAGGCTGTCAATCAGCCCCATCAGCGGCCTGCCGGCCAGAGCCTGCCAGCGAGAGGCAGCCTCCTCAAAGGTGCGCCATACATTGCGCTCCAGGTAGCGGCCCGGACGGGCCAATCCGCGCCGACGGGCCATGCTGTCGGGCAGCGGAGCCAGCGCCGAACAGCGGTCCAGACAGTCCAGCAGCAGGACCTTGAGCGCCCGTTGCAGCGGCCCGGCGGGGAAAAGAGCCTCGATCTTGAGGCTGAGTTCGGCCAGGGCGTAGAGGTTGCGCGATGAGTAAAGCTCCAACAGCATTTCGACCCGTGGCCGGAGCGCATCCCCTTCAGGATGGGGGGCCACCCGGTCCAGGATGTAATGGTAATGCATCCCTCGCGCCGGGGTCTGGGCCAGCCGCTCCAGGTCCTCGGCCTCCACCGCTGCCCGTCCATCCCAGGCACAGGCCCCGCAGCGCAGAGATTTGGCCACCGGCGTGCCCTGGTCCCGGTCCCAGATGAAATAGTCGGCCACGACCGGGCGCAGGCAGGCCGGACAGGTTGTGGCATACAACCTTTCCAGGTAATGGCGGAGTGGTATGCCCTGCTTCAGGCTGTCGCCCAGCCGCGCCACGGCTGCGTCCAGCTCCCGTGCCGGCAGGGGGGACAGCTCGGCCTGGACGGCCAGGACCAACAGCGGGTCAAAGTTCAGCGCCAGCACCCGCCGCCGCGCCGCGATAATCTCGCGCACCACAGCCGGCCCCTGGCAGTAAGGCACCAGCACCAACTCCCCCGGCGCGGTATAGGCCTCCACATAGACTTGAGCCACCCCCACCGGAATGGGCCAGCGCAGGTGAGAGACAACGGCGTTCTCTCTGCCCCGTTCGCCGGGGACAAAATAGTCAATCGGCTCCATCTCATCCTGAAGTATACCATAAGGGCCGAGAATGGACAAGCACAGCCGGGTGCGACAGGCGCCGGTCTATCGGATCGCCCGCGCCGTGTGCAGCAGGAACAGGGCCAGAACCAGGGCGTAGGTCAGGGCCAGGGCCACATAAAACCCTTTGGCGCCGAGCAGGTAAGGCCGGCCCTCGGCCATGCGGCTCAGCAGCAGGTCGGCTTTGTCCCGCGTCCTGAGGGTGTAAAAGGTGCGAAACTGCAACTCGCCGGTCAGCGGCCTGCCGTTCAAACAGGCGCTGGCTCCCTCCAGGACAGCTTCTGGGCTGTAGCGGACGGCAACCCCCTCTCCTGACTCAGAGTCAGCAGATTCCAGGTAGAAATAAAAAGACTGTCCTTTCGAGTGGCGCAGCGGTGGGAACTCAAAGCCATAGGGCACCCCCTGCTGGATCTCGCCGGTGTTCAGAGGTGCCGTCCACAGGTCGGCGGTGGCAGCCGGATCGGTTTTGAGGTGAAACGTGATCGGCCGGCTGCCCGCCGTTGCAGGCCGGTCGAGCATGACTTCGATGCGGTACAGGCCCGGCAGCGGGGCCGTGAACTGCTGGCCCACCTGCGTCTCGCCGCTCACCTGCAGCGGTGGACCATCGCCAGCCGGGTTGCCCCACGGCGGGACCGTCAGGCGATCCAGCGAGGTTTTGACGACCAGGGCCAGGGCCACCAGCCACACGGCCAGCGAGGACAGGGCTACCAGCCCCCCCCGGTTCAGGGACCTGTCCGACGGCGATAGAGGGTCAGCCATAAGGAACTCCGACTTGTAAACTGACGGACCGCCAGGTAATCCGCCTGGAACCAGTCGCTTTCTGCCACGACGGCAAAGCTGTCGCCGTGGAGGAGCAGATAGTCAGGCCGATAGTGTTGAATGGCCCAGGCCGCCGATTCCTGATAGGTGGTGGTCGAGGTGAAGCGGCAGGCCACATCCGGCTGAATCAACCCGGCAAAATCCACCATGGGCCGTTGGGCATAGTAGCCGATGATGCCCACCTCCAGCGCCCCGACCGTGGCCTGGGGCGGCGTGTGGGTCGCCAGCCACTGGCCGATCTCACGATAGACCTCCAGCCGGGGGTCCGGGCGCCAGCCGGCCTCCACTGTGCCCATCAGCAACGGCGCGATCAGGATGATCAGGGACAGGCCTGTCAGCCCGGTGGATACCGCCTGGGGCAACCTGAGCCGGGCCAGCAGGCGGAGCAGGACCACCATCCCTTCGGCCACCAACAGGACAAAGGCCGGGACCAGGGGGGCGTAATACCAGAAATAGCGGCTGACGCGCAGCAGAGTATAGGCCAGGAAGTAGAGAGCCGTCCACAGCAGCAACAGCGCCCAATGGCGGTCCCGCAACGCCACCCGCCCCAGGCCGACCCCAGCCAGGGCACCGTGCAGCCAGTAGAGCGGTTGGCGGCCAAACTGCCGCACCAGATCTACAAAGCCGGCCCCAAAGCGGGTGCTGATCGCCATCTCCCCCTGCTGCTGCTTGACGAGCAACGTGACCGGCAATGGGGCGCCGAAATAGAGCCACAGACCGCCATACCAGACCCCCAGCAGGACCGCGTACAGCACCGCGGGCGGCCACAGCGCGGCCAGGTTCCGCTCCACCGGGCGAAGGCAGCGCACCAGGTGATAAAGGGCCAGCGCCCCGCCTGCCACCAGCCCGTCGGGCCGGACCATCGCCGCCAGGGCCAGGGCCAGAGCTGCCAGGTTCAGGCGAGCGCGGTCATAGGCGGAGAACCCGGCCAGGATGAGCAACAGATACAGGCAACTCTCGGCCCCAAAGGTGGTGAGCAGCAGAGGAAAGAGGCTCAACAGCAGGGCCGCGATCATCCCCGTGGCCTTTTGTCCCCGGCGCAGCGCCCAGGCCAGGAGGAGGGCCGCACTGCCCAGCAAGGCGGCGGCACTCAGAGCATTGCTCAGGAGGGGCAGACGATGGCCGGCGGGATCGGGCCAGAGGGAGTCCAGGCCGGCCAGCAACAGGGCGTACAGAGGAGCTGTGGTGCTGAGCGTCCGCTGTCCGGGGTTATACACAAACCCGTGGCCGGCCAGCAGGTTCCGGGCATAGCGAAAGGTGATGTAGGGATCATCATAGCCCCACCGCCCCAGGAGCGAAACCAGCCCGATCAGGGTCAGAATGCCCAGGCCGAAAGCGGTGAGGGCCTGCCGGCGGTCCAATCTCTGAGCGGCAGTTCCAGAGGATTGAACAGGTTGATTCAAGATGAAACCATCTATCAATGGCCCAGGTAGCCAGAGTTCCACCTGTTCTCTGCGTGCCCGGCGGTGAAAAGAAGAGAGTCGCCAGGATGACGACTCTCTCTGCACGACCATCCCCCCAGAACGGGCCTGGGTAAGAATCCGGAGCCATCACTCCGGAGCATCTCAGTTCGCTCCACCGGGCCGGGGGTTTGGAGCGATCCCCTATACCAGGCGAGCCAGGTCGGAAGCAGCCCGCCGCATATCCAGGAACACCAGGCCCAGCTTGGCATCCTGTCGCGCCAGGGCAGTGAGCACCGCTTCCTCTCCCACCGACATCAGGATGACGTAGCCGTTCCCCCCCCGGATATATACCTGATCCAGCATCCCCCGCCCCAATTCACCGGCAATCCGCTCGCCGAGGCTAAGCATGGCTGCGCTCATGGCCGAGACACGATCCTCCTCCACGTCCGCCGGCAGGTCGGAAGCGATGATCAGGCCATCCACACTGACCAGAGCTGAGGCCTCAATGTCGGGGGTGCTGACTCGCAAATCTCGCAGGCGAGCGGTCATCTGTTCTGTGCGCGATCTCATGGTCTTCTTAGCTCCTTTCTCGAGACATCGCTATAGTTTGAAGCCGTCATATCATAGCACAGATCGCTACGGATGTCAACAATGAGCAAGGCGAATTGCCTTTTCAGTCCGATCGTGGTATAGTAATTCCGGCAGGGCAGTGGGAGATCGCCCGCATTGGCATCAAATTAAGGCGCGAGCGATTGGAAATCGCATTGGGGAATTGCGGATCACAGTCTGGCGCCGGACTGTGGTTCACCTGGAAAAGAAAGGAGAGGTCTATGTCGCCCTGGCTCAAAGCAGGATTGATCGGTGCCGTCGTTGTGGTTGTGCTCGATCTGCTGGGCCTGATCCCATGTGTGGGAGTGATTGCCTGCATTGTGGGGTTGCTGGCCTACATCGGGATCGGAGCCCTGGCTGCCTATTGGATGCCACCACTGCGGGCGGCTGGCCCGGCGGCCGGGCAAGGAGCTCTGGCTGCCGGCCTGGCATCCCTGATCAGCGGCATCGTCAACACGGTGCTCTTTCTCATCCAGACAGCCGTCGCCGGCTCGGCCCGGATTCTGTCCCAGATCCCGCCCGAGACACTCCGCCAGTTGGAGGAGGCGGGAGTGGACCGCCAGATGCTTGAACGGTTCGCCGGGCCAGGTGGCGCGCTGCTGGCCGGCAGCTTTTGCTGTGCAGGCGGGCTGATCCTGGCCGCCCTTCTGGGAGCGATCGGCGGCGCTGTCTTTGCCGCTATGAAATCGGACTAAATACGGAAACCCAAACGGGGCTGCCACCTGACGGTGACGGCCTGTTTGAAGCTGTCTGAAGGCAAGGATGGAGCAATGGCTACCATGAGCGATTTCGACCCGGACGCCATGCGCTGCCCCGAATGTGGCACCCTCATGGGCCCGAAAGACGCGGTCTGCCCCGGATGCGGCATCGAGTTCGGCTTTTTCTGCCCACAGTGTGACCGGGAAATCTCTCCTGAGGCGACGGTCTGCCCCTACTGCGGGGCGGAGCTGGACGAAGGCTTTGAAGATGAAATCCTCGAGCTGGAACAAGTTCCCCTCCGGCGAGCCGAGTATTGCGACAGTTGCGGCGAACCGATCGGCGAAGAGGATGAGGTCTGCCCTTCCTGCGGCGTGGACCTGTGCCCCGATTGTGGTCACCCTCTCGACCCCGAAGACGAAATTTGCCCCTACTGCGGAGCCGAGTTCGTCTTCTCCTGCCCTGAGTGCGGTGAAGACCTGCCCCCCCAGGCCGATGTCTGCCCTCACTGCGGCTTCGAGTTTGAGGCAGGGGGGGAGTGAACGCCCAGGCGTCAGGTGAAGCGACCAAGCCGCACCTCAGAGCCGGTCTGAAAAGCTTACCACCAGGGACACAAAGGGCTTGCAAGGGCAGGTTCCAAAATCATCCTTCGTGGTAATTACCTCGACAATGTTAGATTCGACCTCACCCCTACCCCCTGGCCCCCTTCCCCTCTCCGCGGCGGAGAGGGGAAGGGGGTGGGGGGATGGGGTGAGGTCCACCTTGACCGCCATTTACGCTA
>Ga0209162_1000622_pt1 | contig 38263 bp, 28 predicted proteins | sample YNPNPMetaG_FD_187121 | JGI IMG/M metagenome (GOLD analysis project Ga0209162, IMG submission 187121) | Anoxygenic and chlorotrophic microbial mat microbial communities from Yellowstone National Park, USA - YNP NP MetaG (SPAdes) (version 2) ...
GGAAACCTCCTCTAGGGGAGGTTAAGTGGGAGCGGAAATGCAAGCCAGCCCTCCCCGTACCCCTCCCTGTCCCGCCAAGGCGGGATCTGCGACAGGAGGGGCTTACAAAATATGCCTCCCCTGACAGGGGGAGGTTAGGTGGGGGCAGGAAAGCCCTTCCCGCACCCCTTGCTGTCCCCGCCAGATAGGGATCTGCGACAGGAGGAGCAAAAAATCCAGCAGCATGAAAAGAAAGTTACCCCTTTCCTGTTACGGGCAACGATTACGACACAGTCTCTCTGCGGGACGAAAACATCTCGTATTTGATTCATTTCTAAATCGCCTTTTTAAGTGCTGGTTTTCTGTTGGGGTATTTACATTCCCATATCTATTTTTTTTAAAAGCCATCCTGCACATAAAAACCCACCCACACAAAACCCTATAATGCACAAAGCTACCATTACTGACGGGCTGAGCATCATAGCAATGCCTGCTACCCCAAGTATCAGACTTGCACCGTAGCTTGCCAGCACGGTCTGTTTTGTCGAAAGACGCCATTTCCTGAGGCGCAGGGCAAAATGGTCAGGACTCCCATAGATCACCGGCATGCCCCGACGCCACCGGATATACATTACAAAAGCAGTATCAAACAAGGGGATGCCCAAAATCACCACCGGTGCAAGACAGCCGGCATTGTTGTTGTTCGTGTAGCTGCCGATCATGGCAAGGGAGCCCAGCATCAGACCAAGAAAGGTGCTCCCGGCGTCGCCAAGATAAATCTTTGCAGGCTCGAAATTATACCGCAAAAACCCCAGCAGTGCACCCGCAAGTGATATGGTTAATACCGCGATCATGTGATTGTCATTCAGCAGAGCAACAAAAAACAGTACCGCTGCGACGACCAGTGCTACCCCTGCCGAAAGCCCATCCATAACATCAATGATATTGAATGCATTGATGATGGTCATAAGCCAGAAAAACGTTATCACCAGACAGAGCGGCAGCGGCAGCAAGATGATTTGGACATAAATACCGGACTTGATGAGGACAAAAACCGCAATCGCCTGACCAACCAGTTTCACCTTGGGTCCAAGCGGTCGCAGGTCGTCAATGATGCCCAAAAGCGCAATGATGGTTCCGGCAAGCAAGAGCCCGAGCACCTCCCGGCTAAAGGTAAACGTTAAAGCAAGGGTAAAAAGAAAGGCGAGATACACTGCAATGCCGCCAAGATAGGCAACCGGCATGCGGTGTTTTTTCAGTTTGTTGTCTGGTCGGTCAACAATATCGTAGTGCAGTGCTGCCTCGATGATAATCGGTGTGATGTAGAGGCAGAGACATAATGCCAAAAGAAATGAAAAAAGATATTCCAGCATCAGCGCGGTCATACCATCCTCGTGAGTGATTTCTGCTGCAGAACCTGCTCATACACCGAAACCGTCGCCCGCACCGTAGCCTCAAGTGAAAAAAACTGCTCAACCCATTGCCGTGCTGCGTGCGCCCGCTCTGCAGCACCTGCAGGGTCGTGGAACACCTGTAGCAGTGCAGTGGCAAGCGACTCTGGATCAGCCGGTGCGCACAACAAGCCGGTTGTGCCGTCCTTGATAAGTTCATCAATGCCCGGGATGCGGGTCGCCACTACCGGACAACATGCTGCCATTGCTTCAAGGAGCACGTTGGGCTGACCTTCCCACAGCGAGGGCAGCACACAGACATCCACCCGCTGCAGCCATGACAGAAGGTCATCGGTAATGCCCATAAATTGAATCTGCTCAGCAAGTCCCGTGCGTTTTACGAGATCTTTTATTTTCTTTTCATCAGGTCCTTCACCAAACAGATATGCCTGCACCGGAACACCCTGCTGCACCATGCGATTGAGTGCCTCGATAAAAAAGGAGTGACCTTTCTGGCGCTCATACCGTCCGGCACAGAGAATTTTGAAGGTGCCACCACGTTCCGGCAGGTTTTGCGGAGCACGAAGCGCAATGGCTGGGCAGTCAATCCCATTGGGAATGGTGATAATTTTTTCTGGTGGCAGTCTGAGCTGTCGAAGGGTAAACTGCCGGACAGCTTCTGAGACCGCAAGGTAACGGTCAACCATGCCTGAGGTGCGGCGATCAATCAGGTGTTTGAGCCACTTTCTTTCTTCTATCACCCGAATTGAGCAAATGACAACCGGTACACCGGCAAGCCGCGCTGCGATTCTTCCCATAATGTTTGCTCGAAAAAGAAAACAGTGCAGGATTGTCGGCTTTGCTGCGTGCACGATACGGACAAGGGTGAAGAGTGCAGGCAGAAAGTTCACTGCAGCGCGACCTCCGCCTGCTTCGCTCAGTCCGAGCGAATAAAAGCGGTCAGAAGCAGCGGCAAGCTTTTTTGCAAAACAGCCGGGTTTTTTAATTGAACAGACCGACACGGAAAAAACAGCTCTATCAATTCGTCTGATGAGTTCAAAGAGGGCTTTTTCCGTGCCGCCGACATTTGAGCTGGTGATGAGATAAAAAACTTTAACCGGCTTTTCCATGAAAAAACTATAGCACGACACCAAACGCCAAGGTCAAGACAAATCAAACAAAAAGGCTGATGGTCGTGAGCACTGTTGTGCCTTGTCCATCAGCCTTCGGGGGAGGTTCTTGTGTGTGCTTAAAACTTCCCGAACTCTGAGTCGTCAAGGTGGATGACTGGTTCTAGCTCGGATTGATGAGCAGTGTCCTGTGGATGTCCCCAACCTGAGGTCACCGCCTTCTTGGGCGCTGCTGCCCCCTTCTTTGCTGCGGTGCCCAGCATTCCGGCTGAGGGCACCTGCTGCACCTGTCCTGAAACCTTGAACGTCCCGATGAGCTGCTGCAGCACCATTGCCTGACTGGACAGCTCCTCAGCTGCCGAAGCACTCTCCTCAGCATGCGCGGTGTTCTGCTGCGTCACCTGATCAATCTGGCTCAGCCCCTGCGTTATCTGGGAGACCCCTTGTGCCTGCTCATTGGAGGCTGCCGCAATCTCTGCCACCAAATCCGTTACCTTCGTCGCCGCAGTCACAATCTCACTCAGTGCCGCTGCCGTCCGGTCTGCCATCGCTGTCCCGTCCTCAATCTTCTTCACCGCTCCCTCAATCATCTCCGCGGTCTCCTTGGCTGCCTTAGCGCTCCGTGCCGCCAGGTTCCGTACCTCTTCTGCCACCACCGCAAAACCCTTCCCGTGCTTGCCTGCCCGGGCAGCCTCAACCGCTGCGTTTAAGGCAAGAAGGTTTGTCTGAAACGCTATCTCATCTATCACCTTGATTATCTTCTGAATGTTCCTGCTCGACTCGCTGATCTCTTTCATCGCTCCAACCATCTCACCCACCTGCTGGTTGCCCCGTGCCGCATAGTCCTTTGCCTCTCCGGCAAGTTTGCTGGCGTGCGAGGCATTCTCAGCGTTCTGCTTGGTCTGTGAGGCAATCTGGTTCATCGAGCTTGATATCTCCTCAAGTGCACTTGCCTGCTCCGTCGCCCCTTGGCTCATCGCTTGGCTGGTCGAGCTCATCTGCTCAGCCCCTGCCGCAACATTGCTTGAGGATGTGTTAATTTCGGCAACCACGTTGGAGAGCCGCTCAACCATGTGTTTGTGTGCATTGCCCAACGCGTCCTTCTCCGACAGCGGCTTCACGTTGACGGTCAAATCGCCTTCCGCGATCCGCTCGGCGGTTTTCACCAGCTCGCGCAGGTTGGCGACCATGGTGTTCATAGACGCAGCAAGCATGCCGATTTCATCCTTCTGATCTATATCAAGTGTTGCGCTCACATCGCCCAGAGCCACCTGCCTGGTGAACTCGACCCCTTTGACCATGGGGCCGGTAATGGCCCGGGTGAGGACGACGGCAAACGCGCACCCGATGGCAAGCGCGATCAAGAGGCCGGCGATCATGACGGCTGACGATGTGCTCAGGGTCGCGACCGACCTGTCGGCAATCTCAGAGACCTTTTCCATGCCGTTGATCGCCGTTGCCTTTGCCTGTTCAAGCACTGCTTCACCGGCGGCAAGGCGCTTTTTGCCGAGTTCTTCATGGGTGAACCAGTTGGCGAGAAATTCCTCCATGGATTTCCGGTACGCGCTGCCGGCCTGTTCGATGTCATCAAGAGACTTCAGGTTTACCGCCTGATGCGTTATTTCGCGGATTTCGGGGATTTTCTTTTTTATATCGTCGAATTTTTTGAGGGTTTCCCTGAAAAGCTCGGGATCGCGCGTGGCCTGCGCTTTGAAGTTGCCGGCTATCACCCAGTTGCCCATATCGATCACATCGTTTATGAGGTTTATTTTTTTTAGACGCTCTTGGAGCTTTTCCTGTCCTGCCATGTCGGCTATGTCCTTTTCCATGAGCTTGTTTTGATCCGCCAGGAAATCATAGCACGCATTCATATACTTTGCTTCGTTTTCATTCATAACTTCTCGGTTTTTGGAAATTTTTGCGTTGACCGCGACGGTCTCCTCGGCAAGTTGCTCATACTCTTTGAGCTTCTCTTCCGCCTTGAGCGCCGCTTCCCTCAGTCCGGCGAGACGGTCGTTTTTATCTGACAGAGCCATGGCCTCCTGCAAATATTTTTTCGCATTGGCAAGATTTTCCCTGCCCTTTGAAAGAAACTTCTCGTCATCGGTATAGGCGTATCCGCGCATCTCGTACATGGTTTTCAGCGAGTAGCGCTCCACATTGTTTGCCACCCCCATCTCAGGCACGTTTTCTTTGGCCAGTATGGTCGCATTGTTCTGCACGGCCTTCATGTTCACGACCGCCATGCCGCCCAGTATCATCGCAATGGCGATCAGCACGCCGAACCCGATTCCCAGTTTTACTCCCAGTTTCATGTTCTTAAACATCGCTCGTCCTCCTGAAAAAAAGTTAAGTTCATGGTTCCATGTTCAAGGTTCAAATGGTTCAAAGCTCACGGCGAAAAAACCCGAAATTCTAAATCCGAAATCCGAAAAAGGTTTTTCGTGCTTCGAGCTTCGATTTTGTTTTTCGAACTTTGAACCTTGAACCTTGAACCAGGAACCTTACAATGCCATTGCCTGCGCCTGCCCGGGCTGGTGCAGCTCAGAGAAAGCCACTACCTGCTCCCTGCGTACCAGTTTCTCTACATCCAGCAGTATCTTCACCTGCTCACCCAGTTTCCCCAATCCCTTAAGGTACTGCTGCGCGGTGCGTTCAACAACCTCAGGTGGCAGCTCAATCTGGCTTGGCGGAATGTCCACCACCTCTTTCACCGTGTCAACGACCAGCCCGATTGCCGATCCGTTGACGTCAACCACGATAATGCAGGTGCGGTCGTCATACTGCCGTGAGGGCATTCTGAACCGCAGCCGTACATCCATCACGGGAATTACCTTGCCGCGCAGATTGATAACACCTTTGATGTAGTCCGGCATATCCGGCACGTCCGTGATCTTCTGAATGCCGATGATTTCTGTGACATGGCTGATGTCAATGCCGTAATCTTCGCTACCAACGGTGAAGGTAAGATACTTGTCTTTCTGGGTGTCCTCCTCGTCGTCATCGTAGAGATTCTCAGTGCTCAGGGGTGAATCCTTTTGGGTTGTCATATGCTGCCTCCTTTCATGGTTGTGTCTGTCGGCAGGCTGATGGTGAATGTCGCGCCTTCGCCCGGCCGGCTGTGAACGTGTATGGTTCCCTTGTGGTTTTCGACAATCTGTTTCACCACGGCAAGCCCAAGCCCGGTGCCTCCTTCAGAGGCTCGGGTGGTAAAAAAAGAATCAAAAATTTTTTCAAGGTGCTCAGGTGCGATACCGCAGCCAGTGTCAGAAACCAAAATAGTTACCATATTTGCATCCGGGGAGTGGCTGGTTGCCACTGAGAGGACTTTTTTTTCAGATTTCCGCATTGCAAACGATGCGTTGAGCAGGAGGTTTAAAAAAACCTGATAGAGCTGCATAAAGTCACCTGCAATCCGTGGCACATCGGAAGCATAGTGTCTGAGTACGGTGCAGTTTTTGATTACTCCTGCACCGGTTAAAAAATCAATGGCTTTTTCAAGTGGCTCGTGTGGCAGAAAAACGCTCATCTGCATCTCACAAGGCCGGGTTAATTCCATGAGATTACGGTTGAGCTTCACGATGGTTTTCACGGCTTCACGGATGTTTGCAAGCAGTTTCTTGGCATTCGGGTCAAGTGCGTCATTGTTCATAAGAAGTTCAGCATATCCCTGAATAATCTGAGCAGGGTTGCTAATTTCATGGGCGATTTTTGGTGCAATCTGGCTGACAAGGTTTAATGTTTCTGAAAACACAAGTTGCTGTATCTGGGCAGGAGCCTGTTGTGTTTTTTGTGCTCTATCCAAAACCTTCTCGACTGCTGCAAGCAGATCCTGCGGGGAGAACGGTTTGTCAAGATAGTAGTCGCAACGCCGTCGCACCAGCTCAACAAGGGTTTGCTTATCACCAAAAGCGGTAATGACAACAACCGGTGCATGGATGTTTTCGTGGTGCATGGCATCAATGAGCTCAATACCGTTCATATCCGGCATCTGAATATCAGCAATAACAAGATCAAACGGCTGGGAAGATGATGCTTTCTCTCTGAGCAGCGTTAACGCCTCTTTCCCATTGTGTGCTTGTGCCGTGGCATAGCCTGCACTTCTGAGCGCAAAATCTATTGCAAACCGCGCTGTATGCTCATCGTCTACGATTAGTATCTGTTGGTGCGGCATATCCTGTTCCTTTGATGATGTTAAAGACCTCATAGCATTCTGTTTAGGCAAGCTCTGTGCCGAACTTTAGATGTTGGTTAAGTGGCTAAAAAACCAAAAAAGTTTTTTTCCGGTGGTTTGCACCGTGTGGCTCATTTTGTTACAGTGGTTAGTTCGCAAGAAAAAAACAAAGCAGCATCAATGAATTAAGTCTCTGTTGCATTTTGGTACACTCCCGTCTGCTGTGTCTTTTTCTGGAACACAATACTTACAAGACTGAAGTGCTCTTATAGAAGAAGGCAGGAGACAGGAGTCAGAAGTGCTGAGTACTGAGTTCCTCGTATTTACTCAGCACTCAGTACTTTTCACTTCTCACTTTTTTCAGGTAGCGGATGAGCGTCTGCCGGGAAATTCCTATCATCTTTGCGGCAAGGGTCTGGTTGCCGCCAGTACGGCGAAGAGCCTCGGCTATCAGGAGATCGCATGTCTGGTCAAGCGAAGGAAGTGTTCCTGTGAAAAAAAGAGATGGCTGTTGTCGTGACGGAGCGTGCAGGTTTCTTTCTTCTTTTCGGGCTGTCGTGTGCGCTGCACTGTTTTCAGGAAGCGTCACACAGCCGTGGCTTACTGCATTGTACACCAGTGCTTTCAGCTCACGGACATTGCCCGGGAAATGATAGCCAGAGAGACGGGAAAGCAAGAGATTGGCATTTTCAGGCACCGGTCGGTTCAATGCGGTTGCTGCTTCCTGCATGAAATGTTCTAAAAGCAGGGGCAGGTCATCCATGCGTTCACGGAGCGGAGGAATATGGATATGATGAAAGCAGAGCCGGTAAAAAAGGTCTTTGCGAAAAGCGCTCCCCGGCTGCTGGAGTTCTTGCATGCTCTTGTTGGTAGCTGCAATAATGCGAACCTGCGCGATATGGGGAACATCAGCGCCGACCGGGTAGTATTCATGTTCCTGCACCAGACGCAAAAGTTTCACCTGAGAAGCAGGGCCCAAATCACCGATTTCATCAAGAAACAGGGTGCCGTCAGTCGCACGGCTGACAAGCCCCTGCCGTGCTTCATCAGCACCGGTAAACGCTCCTTTGCGGTGCCCAAACAGCGTGTCTGAAAAGACCGTATCGTCAAGACCGGCAACATTGACCGGAACAAAAGGCCCTTGCCGTTTGCTCAAGGTGTGCAAGGCACGGGCGATTAGTTCTTTGCCAACACCGGTCTCACCGGTAATCAGCACCGGGAGCGTGCTTGTAGCAATTGCTTCACAGTACTGAAACACCGCATACATGGTACTGTTGTTGGTCACCACAGCGGTGAATGCTTCGGGATGTTCAAGGGTTCCCGGAAAAATTCTTTTTTTTAGGAGGCTGTTTTCACGTCGCAGCCTGCGCTGCTCAAGGGCGTGCTGGACACTGGCAACAAGCCTGCCGTGCTCAACTGGTTTTACCAGATAGTCAAATGCTCCTGACTTCAGACAGCGTACCGCAGTGTCTATCTCCTGCACTCCGGTAATAACGATGACCGGCACGTCCGGGAAATCACGCGTCAGCACCTGCAGCAGTTCTTCACCTGAGACATTCGGCATGGTAAGGTCAAGCAGCACCAGTTCAATGTCCTGCGCTTCAAGCAGGGGCAGCACATCGCGGCTGTCACGGCAGGCACGGGTATTGGTAACACCTTCAGAAGCAAGCGTCTGGGTCAGGCTTATCAGAGCCTGCTCTTCATCGTCAACAAGAAGCAGCGGATAGGGTGGATACATACAAGCGCGTGCTCACTGAGCTGGTAGCAGCTCTACAGTTCTATGAGGTTATGTGTTGTCAGCTGGTTTTAAGGCTGCTGCAACCATCTGCAGCAACCGTTCTTTATAGAACGGCTTTTTCAGAACCGTGCAAAACCCGAGTGCCTGGATTTCTTTGCATTCTCTGCTCTGCGGATGACCGGTACAGATTATAACCTTTATGTCTGACAGATCAGGATCAGCATGCATTCTGCGGCATACTTCAAGACCGTTCATGTCCGGCATATTAATGTCAAGCACTAAAAGGTCGGGTTGCCATTTCCCGAGCATAATACAGGCAGCAGTGCCGTTGTCAACCGTGAGCACCTCATAGGAGGGGTTCTGTTTAAGCATGCTGCACATAACGTCGCGAATGGTCTCTTCATCATCAGCAATGAGTATTTTATATTTTCGCTGAATCGGACGTAGCGGCAACACAACGGTAAATCGAGAACCTTTACCGGGGGTGCTGGTCACCTCAATGCTGCCGCCATGCTGCTGGATGATTTTGTAAGAAATCGCAAGCCCCAGTCCGGTTCCGCCGGTGCTTCGTTTTGTTGTGAAGAACGGATTCATAATCTGCTGGAGTTCATCCTCAGGTATTCCGACGCCCTCATCCTGAAACGTAATAGAGACATTGTCAGCATCGCCAGCGGTTGCTACCTGAATCGAACGGCTGGTGTCAGGAAGCGCCTGACAGGCATTCAGCAGAAGGTTCACAAACACTTGCTCAAGCTGCTGGGCATTACCGCGAATACATGGGAGGTTTTCAGCGTAGGTGACGGAAAACGAGTTTGTTGCTTTTTTGATTACGGGGTTGGTCAGGTCTATGGCTTTTGCCAGCACGTCATTGATAACCACCTGCTGATTCATGCTGGCTTCATCAGGACGAGCAAATTCTTTAAGTTCTTTCACAATATGGTTGATGCGACGCGCTCCTTCAAGGATGCCCTCAAGAAGCGTAAAGACCGATTCGCGCACTTTGCTGAAGGGCATGCCGCTGACTTTAAAATCACCCTGCTCTCGGCAATAGGCATCAAGGATCGGCAGCACGCTGTTCCAGATGCCCTGTACCAGCGGGGTGTTGAGCATGATAAAATTATTGGGGTTATTGATTTCGTGGGCAACACCGGCAACAAGCGTGCCCAGTGCAGCAAGCTTGTCAGCCTGCATAAGCCTCTCCTGGGCAGCTTTGATTTCCTGCTCGTAACGGATTCGCTCACTAATATCACGGATTGTCTCTATGGCACCAGCGACCGCACCGGTGCTGTCATACAAAAACCCTGCAATGCCCCAAGCGTATGCCCCCCTGCCACCGTAAGCATTGGGAATTTCCCCTTCGGCAACGATATGATTTTTAAACCGTCGCACCCACGCATAGCGTGTTTCAATCTCAGCGTCGCTCATAAAAAGCAAATCAATCAGCAGCAGTCGCTCTTCGCCATAGAGCGCAGGAGCGATGGAACGGTGATCTTTGCCGATGATATCCTGTGCCGGTATCCCAGTCATTTCGTGCATTGCTCTGTTCCACGCAATAACCCTGCCCTTCGTATCAATTGCAAACGTTGCATCAGGAAGGAAGTCAATGATTGCAGCAAGCCGCTGCTCGGATTCTCTGAGTGCTTCCTCAGCTCGTTTTCTCTCTGAGATATCCTGAATAAGGGCAACAACATATTCAGGGGTTCCTCCCGCACCGGGAATAAAGGCAACTGAAAGCTCGACTGCGATGATATGCCCGGCTTTATGGATATAGCGTTGTTCTATCTGCGGAAAAACGGTATACCCCCTGTGTAATGCTTGGTGATAGTTATGGAGTTCTTCAGGCAGATCTTCAGCAGGTGTTATGTCCATCCACGTCATGGCTTGCAGCTCCTCACGCGTGTAGCCGGTTATGGAACAGAGCCGGTCGTTGACCTCAAGCCACCTGCCATCTGGCGAGAGGACTGCAACACCAATGAGCGGAAGATGAAAGATGGTTTCAAAAAGTTTTTTATCAGAGCGCAGGCTTTTGCCTTTGAAGCTATGACAGGAGTGAGAAGTTTTTTTATTTGCAGCCATTGTGTCGTCGCGCATGTGCTGGTGAAGACAAGTCGCCTAGTGTTGTGCTGAACAAACGATGATAGAAAAAATATAAACAGGGATCTAAAAATTTCTATAGCACGGTTGCAGACAAAGGCAAGCTAATTCAGAGGGATGTACCGCATATCACTTAGGTGCTGTGTCATAATTATCAGGGTAAAACAGGAAGCGGGGTGAAGCAAGGTGTGAAAAGTTAGGAGTCAGGAGACAGAAGTCAGAAGACAGAAGGGGCTGAAAAAAACAAGCCTCCCCTGAGAGGGGGAGGTTGGGTGGGGGCACAGAAAAGCCCTCCCCGCACCCCTCCCTGTCCCGCCAAGGCGGGATCTGCGACAGAAGGGGCTGAAAGAATTAAGCCTCCCCTGAGAGGGGGAGGTTGGGTGGGGGCAAAAAAAGCCCTCCCCCCACCCCTCCCTATCCCGCCAAGGCGGGATCTGCGACAGAAGGGGCTGAAAGAATTAAGACTCCCCTGAGAGGGGGAGGTTGGGTGGGGGCACAGAAAAGCCCCCCGAACCCCTCCCTATCCCGCCAAGGCGGGATCTGCGACAGAAGGGGTTTTTATTATTTGTAACTACGAAAATGTTTGAAGAGCCTATTTCTCTAAAAAGTTTTTAAGGGTGCGCTTGATTTTTTCGACCCCCTTTTTCGCCTCAGCACCTGCCTCTGCTGCCTTCGTGGCTGTAATGCCAAGCATCCGGTCAAGAGTTCCGCTGATGCTTGGGTGGGTAATTTCATGATAGATTGCCGTGAGGACGGCAGCGGCAACCGCTGCAGGTGATGCTCCTCCGGTTTCTGCCCCGAGATTTGTCAGATGAATACGAGGCAGCGGAAGAGAAATGTTCTTGCCCGCGGTCTGCGGAAGATTCAGCGTCAGGGTTCCTTCTGAAATGCGCAGATCATGAATCAGCAGCTTTTTAGTGCTGGTGGTGCGCTGACGTGAAGTGCGCGACGTTGGTTCTGTGTGCGCAGAAGTTTTCTCCTGCGTATCTTTTTGAAATGCGCTGAGCAATGCTTTGAAATTATCCGTGCCCGCTTTTTTTTCATAGTGGACAGAAGGTTGCCGGATCTCAACAGTTTTAAGAATGACAGTTTTTCGCAGCAGCGATAGCCACGAAAACCCCACGGTCATGGATTGTACCCGTAGAGCATCCGGTGCGCTGTACCCTGCTAGGTTGCCCAGCACAAAATCATGCAGCGTCGCCGTGCCCGATGCAAGCGACACCGTACAGCTCCCCAGTTCAACTCGGGTGTGCAGAAAATCAGGTCCGTAGGTATTCACCGCATAGCGTAGCAACAATCCAAGACTGCCAAGTGCAAGTGCACACAACCCCGCAACAACTGCAGCCCCAATGCACAGACCAAGCATAATCTTTTTTAAAACCTTTTTTGCCATAACATCACCGTAGGGGTACGTTGACATTATCTAACTTTTTGTTTCCCTTGACAAGAAAGAGTGAAAAAATATAAACTTGGCTATACTCTATGTGACAGCTCCATGAGCGCCACCGCATGAGGAAAGGAGAACTGGAATGGGCGTCATTAAGGAAAAGATAGAAGAATTGCGACAGCGACAGGAAAAAATCAAGGCAATGGGTGGACCCAAAGGGGTAGAAAGTCAGCGCTCCAAAGGCAAGATGACTGCCCGTGAACGGATAAACTATTTCTTTGATCCGGGTACGTTTCAGGAAATTGATATGTTTGTTCGCCACCGTTGCCAGTACTTTGATATGCCGAAAACAGAGATTCCTGCTGATGCAGTCATCACTGGCTACGGCAAAGTCAACGGCAGAACCGTGTATGCCTATGCGCAGGATTTCACCTCGCGCGGCGGCACGCTCGGCGAGATGCACGCAAAAAAGATCACGAAAGTCATGGACCTTGCTCTGAAAGCGGGCGCACCCCTGGTGGGCATGAATGACTCTGGTGGCGCGCGGATTCAGGAGGGCATTGATGCACTGTTCGGGTTTGGCGAGATTTTTTTCAGAAACTCAGCGGCATCCGGCGTCATTCCGCAGATTACCTGTATTATGGGTCCAACAGCCGGAGGTGCGGTGTATTCGCCTGCCATGACCGATTGGGTGGTCATGGTTAAAAATTCAAGCTACATGTATATAACCGGTCCTGACGTCATCAAAGCAGTCACCGGCGAGGAAATTGATCATGAAAATCTCGGCGGTGCAATGGTGCACAACACCAAAAGCGGCGTTGCGCAGTTTGCAGGAGAAAACGATCAACATGCCCTTGATCTGATCAAAGAGCTGCTTTCCTACCTCCCTTCCAACAACATGGAAGATCCTCCGCATGTAGATACCGGCGATGGTGAGCGCGACTGTCCTGAGCTCAATGAGCTTATTCCCGACAACCCCAACCAGCCCTATGACATCAAACAGGTGATTGCCTCAATTGTTGACCATGGGGTGTTTTTTGAGCCTCATGAGTATTTTGCACAGAACATTGTGGTCTGTTTTGCGCGGCTCAACGGCGATGTGATTGGTATCATTGCCAACCAGCCGCTGGTCATGGGTGGCGCGCTTGACTACCATGCCTCTGACAAAGCAACTCGGTTCATCAGGTTCTGTGATGCTTTTAACATTCCGCTCCTCACAATTGTTGATGTGCCGGGGTATCTTCCGGGCAGTGATCAGGAATGGAACGGCATTATACGGCATGGTGCAAAACTGCTGTGGTGTTACTCTGAGGCAACGGTTCCTAAAATGACGGTGATTACGCGAAAAGCCTATGGTGGTGCCTATATCGCGATGTGCTCAAAGCACCTTGGCGCTGACTTTGTGTACGCATGGCCGTCTGCGGAAATTGCGGTCATGGGAGCTGAAGGCGCAGCAAACATTATCCATCGTACTGAAATCAAGGAAGCTGCTGATCCCAAGGCAAAACGCAAAGAAAAGATTGAGGAATACCGCAATCTGTTTTCAAATCCCTATATTGCTGCTGAACGAGGGTATGCTGATGCAGTGATTGAGCCTGCTGAGACACGTAAAATTCTTATCCGCTCACTTGACGCTATTCGGAATAAGAAGGAGTACCGTCCGGCAAAGAAACACGGCAACATCCCCTGCTAAAGCACCTTATAGTGCTGCCAAAAAACAAGAGCCCTGCACCCAGGAGTTTTCCGTGCAGGGCTCTTTATCTTACGCTGTTGCAAGTAGGCTTTTTATCTCATCACCGGTAATCGTCTCTTTCTCAAGCAGGAGCGCAGCGCCCTTCTCAAGCGCTTCTTTTTTATCCCGCAAAATTCCGAGTGCAACCTCATACTGTTCTGCAAGAATATCCCGCAGTTCACGGTCAATCATTTCAGCGGTTGCCTCACTGTAGTCACCTGAGGGTTCAATGCCGGTATCCAGAAACCGGTTTCGTTTTTCCCGTGCAAGGTATACCTGCCCCATATTTTTGCTCATCCCGTATTCTTTGATCATGCTCCGCGCTATATCGGTTGCCCGGGAGAGGTCATTGTGGGCACCGGTTGAGATATCACCAAACAGCAGCTCCTCAGCAGCCCGACCGCCAAGCAGGGTGGCGATGCGGTTGAGCAGCTCAGTCTTTCGCATCAGAAACCGGTCTTCAGTCGGCACCTGCATCGTATAGCCAAGCGCAGCAATACCCCGAGGGATGATGGAAATTTTTTGCACCGGATCGGTTCCAGGCAGGGACAGGGCAACCAGCGCATGCCCGATCTCATGAGCAGCAACGATTTCACGTTCATGTTTATTAATGAGCCTGTTTTTCTTTTCAAGTCCTGCAACAATGCGCTCAACTGCCTCTGAGAATTCCGCCATGCTGACCGCGTTCTTTTTTCTGCGCACCGCAAGCAGTGCTGCCTCGTTGACCAGATTGGCAAGGTCAGCGCCGACCATGCCCGGGGTCATGGCAGCGATTTTTTCAACATCAACATCATCAGCTATTTTGACTGACCTGAGATGAACCTTCAGGATTTCCATCCTGCCGTTTTTGTCCGGTCGGTCAACCAGAATGTGCCGGTCAAACCTGCCGGGACGCAGCAGTGCTGGGTCAAGAATCTCAGGGCGGTTGGTCGCTGCCATCAAAATCACACCAGTTTTCGGGTCAAATCCGTCCATTTCCACCAGCAACTGGTTGAGTGTCTGTTCCCGCTCATCATGTCCGGCAACTGCTGCCATGCCCCGTGCTTTTCCCAGAGCATCAAGCTCATCAATGAAGATAATACACGGCGCTTTTTGTTTTGCTTGCACGAACAGGTCGCGCACCCGTGCAGCACCCAGCCCGACAAACATTTCAACAAACTCTGACCCGCTCATGCTGAAAAACGGCACATGGCTTTCTCCGGCAACTGCTTTTGCAAGTAGGGTTTTGCCCGTGCCGGGCGGTCCGACCAGCAGCACGCCCTTGGGCAGCTTGCCGCCAAGCTCTGTGAACTTTGCCGGCTCTTTGAGAAACTCGATGATCTCAACAAGCTCTTGTTTTGCCTCCTCCACGCCTGCAACATCTTTGAACGTAACGTTCAGCTCATTTTCCATATAGATACGGGCTTTATTCTTGCCGATCGTCATAAAACCCGGCTGCTGACCTGTGAGCCGCTTCATCACAAAATACCAAACACCCGCCAGCAGCAACACCGGAATCACCCATGACAGCAGGTCCCGCACAAACGTGGATTCAATTTCTCCCTTGAACACAACTCCGTGCTGTTCAAGCAGTTCAGAGAGATCAGGATCAACTCGTATGGTCCTGAACAGGGCTTCTTTGTCGCCTTCTGCGCCGTCAACCTTCATCTTCCCCTGAATTTTGTTTGCAGTAATGGCGACTTCGATGATTTTGTTTTCCTTGAGAAGTTTGAGAAATTTACTGTAGGGGATGGTCTGGATGGAAAAGAAGGCAATGAGCATGTTCTGAATAATCAGCACAACCCAAATGCCGATCAGTACGTACCACAAGGAAAACTTTTGATGTTTTTCCATACAACACTCCTTGGAGGGACTATTTTTTACTGACTATAAGTGATGCGTATACAGAAGTCAATACAAGGCGTTCTGAGTTTGCCGCGTATCTCACTCTTCACTGCTCACTGTTTACTTTTATGCTTTTGGCGTGCCTTTATCTTGACACCCGGCAAACCTTTCTCCTATACTGCCGCTACTGCGTCAGCGCACAAGAAAAAGCTTCACTTTTGAGTCATCCCTAACCATGTGCGGTATTGCAGGTATTTACCAAAGCAGCGGTCTCAGCCCTGACCTGACCGTGATCAAGCGGATGTCACGCGCTCTTGCTCACCGCGGCCCTGATCAGGAGGGCTATCACTGTGATGAGGTTGTCCAGCTTGCGGTCCGCAGGCTCCGTATTATTGATGTGCACACTGGCGACCAGCCTATCTACTCACCGGACAGATCCTCCTGCATTGTCTTCAACGGCGAGATTTATAACTACCGGCAGCTCCGCCAAGAACTGGAGCAACGCGGCTACAGCTTCTCTACCCAGAGCGATACTGAAGTGGTGCTTGCGGCATATCGTACCTGGGGACCAGCATGTCTTAATCGTTTAAACGGAATGTTTGCCGTGTGTATCTGGAACAGCCACAGCCGCGAGCTTTTTCTTGCTCGCGACCGGCTGGGCATTAAACCGCTCTTCATCACCCAGCTTGCTGACGGTACGGTTCTGTTTGCCTCAGAGATTAAAGCCCTGCTCCAGCATCCCGGCATCACTGCAGAGCTCTATCCCACTGCGATAGATAACCTTTTGACCTATGGATTCAACATAGCACCCTACACCTTTTTCAAAGGTATTCAGCAGGTGCTGCCCGGGCACTGGATCACCCTGACTCCTGCCGGAGGGGTCATGGAGCAATACTGGGATATTGACATGAACGCACCGCTGCTTGAGGGATCGCCCGATGAACTTGCGGAACTTTTTCGGCATCAGTTTGAACAGAGCGTGCGCTCAGGGATTGTTGCTGATGTGCCGGTTGCAGCGTATCTGAGCGGTGGGATTGACTCAAGCTCGGTTGTTGGCATGTATTCCCGACTGTCGCCCGGAAAGGTTACCACCATCACGATAACTTTTGATCATGCTTCGTATGATGAATCTGCCTATTCACGAAAGGTCTCATTGTTTTTTGGCACGCAGAATATCGAGTTCCCCTGCAGCCTCACGCCTGATGTCATCCATCGCCTTATCTACCATCTTGAAAACCCGTTGGTATCGCTGCTGAACCTGCCGCTGCTGCTGCTTGCAGAAAAGACCCGGCAGCAGGGGATCAAAGTCGTGCTCACCGGCGACGGGGCTGATGAGATTCTGGGAGGATATGATTATTTCAAACTCTTGAAAGCGATGCGTTTTATCGAGCGTGGGGAGAGCAGGTTCAGAAAAAATATCCTGCGCAAAATCTTTCCCCAGCTTGCCACTCCTGATGCGGCTGAGCTGCACTATATTTATCTGTATGACGCCGGTGCACGATTCCCCTGTGCACATCCCGCGCTTCCGTACCGGTTTCAGGAGTTTCAGGACAAAAACAGACTGTATTCCGCCGAATTTAAGGAGATCCTTGCAGACCTCCCACCGGATAATCCGTTCTTTTTTGATCCTGAGGCTCTTGCACACCGACCGCTTATAGATCAGGCGCTCTATATTGAAGCAAAAATGCGGCTGCTCAACCTTACACTGCCGCTGGCTGACACCATGAGCATGGCGCATTCAGTTGAAGTGCGTCCGCTGTTTCTTGATCATAAGCTGGTTGAGCTTGCCTTTCGCCTTCCCCATCACCTCAAAGTCCAAGGTCTTTCTGAAAAGCATATTTTAAAAAAAAGTATGGCAGGGCTGCTGCCGCCTGATATCTGCACGCGGCGCAAACAGCCATTGACGCCTCCTGCGCGGTGGTTCCTTGAGCAGGCTCGTGACCGGGTTCAGGAACTCCTGTCTCCGGAGCGCATCAGGGCAGCCGGATATTTTGATCCCGTTTTTGTTCAGGAGCTCTATGCTGTGTATCGGAGCAGTCCACTCACGGATGTTAGTGGGGTGCTGGTCGTGGTCTTTTTTATTCAGCTCTGGCATGACATTTTTTTAGCTTGACCCTGCCAACCCTCTTGGCTAAGAAGCACTAAAAGTGCTACAGTAGCAGGTGCAAAAGCAGCGCTGCCGCGGTGAGCGTTTGTTTATCTTCAGAGAAGGGGTGTTTATGGCAACCAAAAAGCGATCCTATCACACACAACGCGATTTTTTTCTGGTGCTGTTTAAGCACAAACGCGTCATTGCAGTGGTAACCGCTACACTGCTTCTTGCAGCACTGCTTGCCTGCATATTCCTTGAGCCGGTCTATGAGGCATCGTCAAAGCTGCTGGTGCAGTCTTCCTCGTCTGATACTGCTCCTGAGGCAGATCATGAACTGTCCTCAACCATTGAGGTGGCGGTCGCACTGCTCACCAGCCGGTTCATTATTGAAAAAGTGATACAGGATATCGGTCCAGAACGACTGTATCCCGGTATCAGCAGACCATCCTTGTTCAGCAAACTTTCCCCCGGTGAAAAAGCGATGCTTCGTTTTCGTGACAGCCTCACCGTGCGGCGCGGAGCGATCATCCACATCCTGTTTCAGCACCGCGACCCGCTTCTTGCTGCAGAAGCAGTCAATAAACTTGTGGAACGGTGCCTTGAGCACTACCGTGCAGCGCGACGTCAGCATGAGAAATATGCCTTCTTCAAAGAACAGCTTGCGCTGATGGAAAAAAAACTTCAAGAGTCGCAAAACGAACTCGGGCTGTTTCGTAACGAAAACAACATCAGCTCAATCCAGAAACAGAAGAGTCTTTTGTTGCTCCAGATTTCTGACATGGAGGTAGAGCTTGGGAAAGTTCGCGCTGAGATTACCCAGCAGGAAAGCCTTGCCGACGCTGCGCCCAAGCGTCCGGAGGTGCTGAGTGAGATTCACAACAAACTTGCAGCACTGCGCAGCAAGGAAAAGAAGCTCAATCAGCAGATAACCCAGTACCGGCTCGATCTTGGTTTGCTTGATAAGGCAGAAACCCGTTTGAACGAGCTCGAACGCCAGGTCAAGCTCGACGAGGAAAATTATCTTTTATACGCAAAAAAAACCGAGGAGGCTCGGATCGCAAGCGCTATGGATGAACAGAAACTTGCCCGTTTCAGCGTTCTTGAGCCGGCGTTGCCACCGATCGTGCCTGTACGACCGCAGAAGGTGCTGCTGATGCTTGCAGCGCTGCTGTGCGGCCCTGTGGCAGGCATTATCCTTGCGTTGCTGAAAGAATATTTCACCCATACCTTTGACACGGTCGAGGATATACCCGTCATTCTTGGCTGCGGGGCACCTGCGGCACTGCCCGAGCTTTCACCTCCTGCAGTGAGCGTGGCTGCACAGTTTCTCTACCCTGAGCCGATGATTGAGCAATGCCTGCGGCTCTCATATGCCCTTGTCCACAGCCTTCCTGAGGCTGCCAGCCGCTGTGTCTTGTTTACCGGAGCTTCTGAAAAGGTAGGAACGTCAACGGCACTGGTTGCGTTTGGCTGTGCGCTCGCACGGCATGGCAGCAGGGTTATTTTGGTTGATGCTAACCTTCGCGCACCGCTGTTGCACCGGCTCTGCTCCTGCGAGGATGCAGGAGGGCTGACCGATGCACTCACTGCCGGCGTGCCGTTCCAGGACACCATAAAAACGACGGCACAGGAAGGGCTGTGCGTAGTCCCTGCCGGCGCAGTGACGGAAAATCCCTCGCTGCTGTTCCCGCATGATCGCTGCCGTGTCTTTTTTCAGTATCTTCGTGAACATGCTGATTGGGTGCTCGTTGACACGCCACCGGTCACCTTGTACAACGACGCAAGTTTACTTGCCGGTAGTGTTGACGGCGCTGTGCTGGTAATCAGGGCAGGGACAACGCGGTGGGAAGTTGCACAAAGCGCAGCCACGTGGCTCAACCAGTATCATCTCCGGCTGCTCTGTGCACTGCTGGTACGGCACCACAAATATATTCCTGAGTGGCTCTACCGGAGACTGTAGGCGCCCTGCTGCAGCCGCAGGTTCTGCTATTTTAGTCCCGCGGCGTCCATGAGCGCATTCAGAGAAAAGCTCAGATAGGTACCAACCAGAAAGATACTGTCCTGCCCCTGTATCTGGGCATAGAGGCTTACCTGCGACGGTGTTAATGCTCCCAGCAGGAGTTCTTGGTCAGGGTTCATACCCTTACACCGCATGACGATCCGCGCCCACGGCGTTGTCAAGCCAAACTGTTCACGGGATGCCCCGTTGCGGGCAACAACCTCAAGCTGGGGTGTGTCAAGCAGGGTGGTGACAAAACTGGTCAGGTGGTCTTGCGTGACTTTATCGTTGCACGGAGGATCGGTTGTCCAGCCGCGAGCTGTCTTCATGAGCCGCAGCGTCCTTGCGTGCCGGGTAAGTATGATATCCTGCAGGTCATCAGCAGGGCAGGTGAAGATACGGGGTGCTGACGGTTCGGAAGTTTGCTTCCCTGGCTGACGCGGTTGCTGGTCAACCACAAGAACAAAAATCAGCAGGCTCAAAAAAAGAGCAGCCCAGACCGCAATCCTTTTTGTGTTCATCGCCGCAACCGCCTCCAGACCACAACACCAATCCCTAAGCAGAGCACCAGCAGTGGCTGGGCAACAACCGCTGACCAGAAGACCATCCTGCCTTCATTTTCCGTTAAAAAGAAGAGCGACATCTGTCCCCGGCTCGGTTTTGCACGAGGCTTCATGAGGTTCTGTTTCTCGGCAAGCCAGTTGACAGTGTTTTGGAAAAAATCCTTGTTGCCGAGCACCTGCAGGTAATGGTTTGTCACAAAACTGGAATTACCCATGATAACCAGATACCCTGGGGGGTTTGTGCCATTATCTCCTCCTACCGTAACCGCAGCACCAACTGGTACTGGACCGCGCACATCCTGCTGGGGATCAAACCGCTGACGGTCATCGTGCACACTGCGGGTATCGCGCTCTGCCCAGCTGTCCTGACCTGACCACGCAAGCGACTCACCCCGGTCAGGAGTGCGCAGCATCACCGAGCGACACAGGGGAAACACCACTGCCTGATTCAGGTACCGGGAAATGGGGTGCTCTTTTGCTGGCATGATGATGGGCGTGAGGTGGTCAAAGTTTAAGAGCTTGCTGCGCAGGTCAATCACAAAATCCCGTGCAAGGTCAATGCCGTAGCGTGCTGCATACGCTTCAAGTTCAGGCAGGGGAAAGGGATCAAGCAGCATCAGCACGCGACCACCGGATTTGAGGTACCGGTCAAGCATCTCCAGTTCGCTTGGCAGAAAATCCTTCTGAGGACCGGCGATCACCAGCACGAGCGTGTCATCAGGAACCCGGTCGGTCTGCACCAAGAACAGCTCCTGCACCCGATAGTTCTCATGTTCAAGCGCTTGGCGGACGGCACTGTAGCTGGTCTTGTGATCCGTGCCAGCGATTTCCTTCTCGCCGTGCCCCTGTACAAACCGAATGATTTTCTCACTGGGGTCGGTGAGTTTAATGATCGCGCTGAGCAGCGCCTCTTCGTCCACCGAGCGCACCTTTTCGCGCCTGCCCTTATAGGTGAGCACTCCTGCACCAAAACTACTGATCCCCAGTGCCTGAGCGCGCGCAGGATTTTTTTCAAGGTCAATACATTCATAGTGGAATAGCGGCGTGGTACGAGCACAAAGTTCAAGCACCTCACGCAGCTCGCGGAGGTCTTGCTGCCGGTAGAAGACGGTTGCCTCAATTTCAGCGTCAAGGCTGCGCAGAACGGCAATGGTCTGATCAGAAAGTGAAAAACGTCGCTCAGGCGTTAGGTCATAGCGCTGGTTGTGGCGGTAGACGATATAGTTTATCAACACCAGAGAACCTGTGAACAACAGAACCACCAGCGCAAGCTCAAGCCAGTGCAGCATTCGTTCGCGTGAAACCGATACAGAACGCATCATGCCGTGCCCCTCCATTTGCGCGTTTCCAGTGAGCACGACGTCAGGAAGAGAAACAGAGTTGTCACACTTGCATAATAGACGACATCATCCAGCTCAATCACGCCGCGGATAAAATTCAAGAAATGATCCGAGAAAGAAAGCTGATGGAGCACGGTTATTGCTGCAGCGCCTGCAATGCCTTCATTCCAGTCCAGAAACCACAACAGGAGCAGTACGCCGACGGTTGACATGGCAGCAACGATTTGATTTTCCGTAAGCGATGACAGAAAGAGTCCACAGGCAATGCAGGCTGCTCCCATGAGAAAAAGCCCTGCATATCCGGCAGCAACCGGCGCCAGATCAAGGCTGAACACAATGGCAAGCAGCGCAGGATACAGAAAGGTGAGCACCAGCATCAGCACAAGCACCGTGAGGCTGGCAAGGTACTTGCCCAGAATAATATCCCAGTCTTGCAACGGACTGGTGAACAGCAGCTCAATGGTGCCAAGTTTTTTCTCCTCAGCAAACAGCCGCATGGTGAGTAGCGGCATAAGCGACACCAGCACAAAACGTATGTCATAAAACGTCTGCTGCCATAACCCAAGCCGCACGTCAGCACCTACAAACATCACAAACATCACCAGATTGGTGTAAAAAAAGTACCCTGATACTGCGAGGAACGTGGCTATCACGGTATAGGCAATCAGAGAGGTGAAATAGGCTTTGAGTTCGCGTCGTGCTATGGCAAGCGTCAGCATCAGGGTCACCCTTTCTGCTCGTCGCTGATCAGTTGTATAAAAATCTGTTCAAGGGTAATGTCCAGTGGACGGATTTCATGCAGGTGCCATCCCCGCTCTACAACCACCCGCGCAAGTTCGCTGACAACATCTGCCTTAGGTTCGGTGTCAATACGGTAAAAATCAAGAGCTGCTGTTCCTGTGACCGTATGCTGCACCGCACGAACACCCGGCACCCGCGCAAGCGTTTCTCGCAGCTCCTGTTTGGGAGCATCTGTCCTGAGCATAATTTGGGGTGTCTGCTGAATGCGACGCATGAGATTTTCGGGACGGTCAACAGCCACCAGACGTCCTTCATGCATGATGATAACCCGATTACAGGTCATACTGACCTCAGGCAGGATGTGGGTACTGAGAATGATGGTGCGCGTGGTTCCGAGTTCCTTGATCAGGTTTCTGATCTCAATAATCTGGCGGGGATCAAGCCCGATCGTTGGCTCGTCAAGAATCAGCACTTCTGGATCTCCCAGCAAGGCTTGGGCAATGCCGACTCGCTGTCGGTAGCCTTTAGAAAGTTTTCGTATCAGACGGTGGGCATACTGCTCGAGGCCGCACTGCTGGATGACTGCATCAACATGCTGTCGCCGCCGGTGCGCTGGGACGCCTTTTACTTCAGCAAAAAAGTGCAGATAGCTTCTGACCGGCATGTCAAGATAGAGTGGCACGCTCTCAGGCAGATACCCGATTGATCGCCGCACTGCAAGGGGTTCGCGTATAATGTCATGACCGCAGATGCGCGCCGTACCGCTTGTCGGCGGAAAAAAACAGGTGAGCATGCGCATGGTCGTTGTCTTGCCTGACCCGTTCGGACCAAGAAACCCCATAATCTCACCCCGCTCAACGGTAAACGACAGGTCAAGAACACCACGCGCCCTGCCGTAGAACTTTGTCAAATGATCAACCTCAATCGCATGCATAAACAATCGGTCTGAATGTATTGGTGTCGGGAATCACATAGTGCACGCTTGAATGATGCGCTTTGATCGGTGCGTCGTTTTTGTATCATCTTCACCAGTACCTGTCAATTATTCTGCTAGTGGAAGAACGTGCGCCTTCTGATAAGAGGCTGTTACGAATTATGAGAACACTGGGGTAAGGGGCAAAATAGGAAACGGGGAGGAAGAAGGGATTAGGAGGCAGGGGTCAGAAAACAGGAGTCAGAAGACAGAAGGAAACCTTAAAAGTATTTTTTTCGTTCACGGCTCACCGTTCACTTATTTGAGATGGGGGAAGAAAAGCGGGGGGGGGAGATCATTTTCTAAAAATTGCTATCAGGAGTTTGCTCTTCTGATCTTGTATCATTCATGAAATCAATAAGATGGACAATAAACTTTAGGGACTCCACTACAATTTGAGCACAGAACTTTCCGCACATAACCGCATGTGCCTCAGTACGTATTAATCAAAAATAAACAACCCCATAATACAAAATTAAACTTGGCATTATAGATTTCTTCCATCAGAAAAGCATAGAGCGCTATAGCATACTCTGACAAAGCCACACTCCGGGCGACCGGAGGTCGGAACGTCACGGATCTCATGACAAGAGAAAGCCGGACTGCCTGAGTAGAGAGACGGTCCGGCTTTTCATTTATACACAAGGGACCGAAAGGAAGCGGCGCCAACCATCTCCTTCCGGCCCCCGTGGTGCCTCACTGTGACGCAATAAAAGGCGTGAGCATTTTGTTTACGCAACAGCAAGGCTTTTTTTATGACCGCTCTACGTATCGTAGAAGACAGAAAAAACTTTAATGGTTATCTTCGAACAGCATCGCGTACAGTGATCGCTGTATCAAAAAGAATTCGAGCCAGCGCACGGCAGAACTCCCGCCTATATCCCGTCCTTGTACTGCTCTCTGTTTTGATGACAAGCGCATCGCCAGGTCTGTCCGCAGAGCCGGAAATTGACGGACTAGTCATTGACCAGACCCTTACCCGGGTCGGCGCTGAACTGTACCGAAATTTTGTTCTGTTTTGGGAGCCCCCGAAAGAAGAAGGCATCAAAGGCTATACCATCGCTATTGTCGAGCGCGCAAGCGCCCAGTGGGGATTCTGGATATGGGTACTGGTAAATGACACGGTTGTTTTTCAGAAGGTTATGAAACCGCAGGCTGATGATATCGAGGCTGATGCCCATGCAGCTGTCGCGATCACGAGAAGATACCTGATCGAGCAAAGCCGCGGCAAAAATATCAGACTGCCTGATCTCAAAGGGGACGGCATATAGCCGTGAATCACAATCAGCGGAGGCATGTGATGAAAAAGCTCACAAAACTGCTGCCGGGAATCATGCTGTACATCGCAATGTGTGCGGCAACGGCAGAGGCAAGCGAACTTGTGTATACGCCGGTCAATCCGTCATTCGGCGGATCGCCGCTCAACGGACAGTGGCTGCTGGGGTATGCCGGCGCGCAGAACAAATTCAAGAACGGCCGATACGGCGCATCACGGCGTGAGGAAAAACCGTTCGGATTGAAAATAGCCGAGGATGTTGCCCGCCGGGCGGCGCGCAGGATTGAGAATGAAATACTTGACGCGCTGTTTGAGAACAGAGTGGCCTCTGCCGACATCAGCGGCGGATATGCTGACGCATCAGGTGAAGCGCTTATCTACATTGAAGTGAACCAGTACGGCGACGGTAACACGTCAACCATCGATATCGGCTATTAGAAGAAAGGAACATCAGATGACACGAGGCATTCTGCATGTCGTTTTCGTGAGCGCGCTCATCGTGTGCGGCGGGTGCGCGTCGAATCTGTCGATGGTGACCGTGCCGGCTTCTTTGGGATACGTGAGCTCGGTGCATGATGATCTGAAGGCCCTGCCCCCGCCTGCGCGAAAAATAGTGGTCGCGGTGTACAAGTTCAGGGATCAGACCGGCCAGTATAAATATCACCCGACCGCGACAACCTTTTCAACCGCGGTCACGCAGGGCGCGACCACGATGCTCATCAAGGCGCTTGAGGATTCGGGCTGGTTCATACCGGTGGAGCGCGAGGGGCTTGCCAATCTGCTGACGGAAAGAAAAATCATCAACGCGACCTGGGAAAACAACAGGGAGCAGAACGGGGAAAACGGAAAGCGGGAGGAGCTGCCGCCCCTGCTGTACGCGAATATTGAAATCGAGGGCGGCATTATCTCCTATAACACCAATATCGTGACCGGCGGTTTCGGCGCAAAGTATTTCGGGGTCGGCGGCTCGGCAGGGATGCGGCGCGATCAGGTCGGCATTTATCTGCGCTCGATCGCGGTAAAAAACGGCGCTGTCCTCAAATCAGTGGCAACGACAAAAACCATTCTTTCCCGCGAGGTGGATTTCGGCATCTACCGGTTCATACGGTACAAAAGGCTGCTTGAGGCGGAGACCGGGCTGAGCACCAATGAGCCGCCGGACATGTGTGTGCTCGAGGCCATTGAAAAGGCGGTGCTCGGCCTCATTGTCGAGGGCATCCGCGACAATCTGTGGCTTCTGAAAAATCCCGAGGATATAAACGCGCCCGTCATTCAACGGTATCTCAGCGAGTCTGAGGCTGTGGAGCGGGCTGCGGTTTTTGACAGAAACGGAAACCTTGTCACGCTGAAAGACGCAGCGAAATAACGGCCGTCGTTTCAGGAGAAAGGAGGTGCGGCGAGAGAACATTGAATGCGGGTAATCCGGCAGAAGGGTCCTGCGGCCGGCCGCAGGGAAGAAGCATGAACCTACGAAGGAGGAACATGATGTGAAAAAAACAGCAATGTCCATACTGGCATGTCTGTGCGCCGCGGGCATCTGCGCGACCGCCTCTGCTGACGGTAATTTCGCCGAGCAGCGGCAGACGGGCGCCGAGCATGATGCCTTTATCGAGCAGACAGGCATAGAGAATCAGGCGTATCAGTATCAATATGATAATTTTCATGCAGCGTCAATCTATCAGTTCGGAGACGCGCATAGTGCACGGCAGGAACAACATGGATTCGGCAACGACGCGTATATCGATCAATCGGGAGGAGAGCATACGGCCTTCCAGTTACAGATCGGCGACACGAATAACGCCGTCGTATACCAGTCTGATGAGGCCAATCATGCCGAGCAGTATCAGGAGGGATCCCTGCAGGACGCATATATCGAGCAGCAGGGCTCATTGAACGAAGCCTATCAGGAGCAGTACGGCAATGAGAACGCCGCCTCCATCAGACAGGACGGGAGCCGCAATAGTGCCGTGCAGGTTCAGGAAGGCAACGCGAACACCGCCGACATCGTGCAGGAAGATGCCGCGTCGCGGGACAACCGTGCCGGACAGATGCAGATCGGCACGGAGAACGATGCCGCCATCGTCCAGCAGGGCATCGGGAACAGCGCCCATCAGTATCAGCAGGGCAACGGCAATGAGGCGCTGATACGGCAAAGCGGCACCGCCAATCTTGCCGGTGTATTTGCAGACAATCTGCCCGGACAGGAGCAGTACGGCTCCCGGAACAGCGCTCATATCGAGCAGAACGGCGACGCCAACAGCGCGTATCAGCTTCAGGACGGCGATGCGAACTATGCCAATATCCTGCAAACCGGCACGCATGACGGTCTTGTCGCCGGCGCGGATTACGGCGCCGAAACCTATCAGTACGGCAGCGGAAACCAGGCCTTTATCGTCCAGCATGACTATAACAACTACAGTTATGCCCTGCAGGACGGAACAGGCAATTACAGCAGCCAGACGCAATTTGCGTCCATGAACATCAGCACGGTCATGCAGACCGGCAGCAACAACAGCGCCACCTGCGTTCAGCAGTAAAGCGCGTTACCTGATAAACCATGAAAGGAGATGACCATGATGAAGAAAAGAAATATCGCAGTGCTTATCGTCTTTGCAATGCTGCTTGCCTTTACGGTGAATGCGGCATATGCGGTGGAATCCAGAGCCGGTCTGCCGAAGTACGTATTCTTCTTCCTCGGCGACGGCATGTCATATTCCCAGATACAGGCAACCGAGGCGTATATTACCACTCTGAACGGCGGTTCGGCGAAGGAAGCAGCGGATTTGATGAAGCCTGAAAACAGGCTCAATATGAGCAAAATGCCGGTACAGGGCATGCAGACGACCTATGACGCACATGCACTGATGACCGATTCCGCATCTGCGGGAACAGCATTTGCCTGCGGCATCAAAACCCTGAGCGGTGTGATCGGCAAGGACGACACCAAAACCGTCAGCGTGAAGAGCGTTGCGCAGCTTGCGTTCGAGAACGGCAAAAAAGTCGGCATCATTTCCAGTGTGTCGTTAGATCATGCAACCCCTGCATCCTATTATGCGAGCGTGGACAATCGCGGGCTTATGAACAGCATTGCAACGCAGCTTGCGGCAACCGGTTATGAATTTTTCGGCGGCGGCGGTTTTGCCTCCCCCACCGGAGCCGCACGACCCGGGGACACCAACAACAACATCTGGAACCTGCTTGACGCCAACGGCTATACGGTTCTGAATGACCGGGAGTCAATCATGGCGCTGAAAACAGCTCCCGCGACCAAGGTTGTCTGCATCAATCCCTGGCTGCAGGACAGCGCCGCCATGCCGTACGCGATCGACCGTCCGGCAACCAATGTATCGCTTGCTGAAATGACCGAAGTCGGCATCGCCTGCCTTGAAAGCGCCGGACGTACGACAGGCTTCTTCCTGATGGTCGAAGGCGGAAAGGTGGACTGGGCATGCCATGCAAATGACGCGGTTGCAACGGTGAACGACATGATTGACTTTGACAATGCGGTCGGCGCGGCGCTTGCTTTCTACAAAAAATATCCGCGCGACACCCTGATTGTCGTGACCGGCGACCATGAAACCGGCGGTATGAGCATCGGCCATGCGACAACAGCCTATACCGCATATTACAACCGGCTGATGAATCAGACCTGCAGCTTCCAGTATTTCGGCGACAATCAGTGGCCGGCGCACAAAGCGGCATACCAGACGGGTTATGATTATACGCTGCCCAACAATCTGGAAACCAATCCTGAATTCCGCACCCTCATGCTCAACAACTTCGGGCTTGACTGGAATACGCTGAATGCCTATCAGAAGGAAAAGCTCGAGGATGCCTATGACAAGTCAATGTGCGGCCTCAACAACAATACGTCCGCCGAAAATACATTCCTGTACGGCGGTTATGAGCCGATCGTAGTCACCATCACGCATATCCTGAATGAGAACGCGAGCATCGGATGGACATCATATTCACATACCGGCCAGCCGGTGCCTGTTTTCGCGCAGGGCGCGAGCGCATGGCGTTTCAGCGGCTTTTACGATAACACCGACATCGCCAAATACCTTGCAAAGGCAATGAATCTCGGAACCCTGCCGGTTCTGAAATAAACGAACAGGCACACAGTATGACAGCAGGCGCCGCCCTGAAGCGGGCCTGCTGTCATATTTTTAAAACCTGCTGATAAACATTTCAATATCGTTGTCAACCAACCGGTTACACGGAACATATTGGAAACCCAAACAGGAATGCATCATGTCAAAATCAGGCCGCGAATGGGTTTTTGCACTCATCATTGCAGGCATCTGTATCGGCCTCGCGTTTATTGATATCGCAAAGATTCCGAATGCCCCCAGAGGGATACACAGCAGGGGGCTTGTCATTGCTGTTGACAACAGTCAGGTGCACCAGAACCTCATTGTAAAAACCCACTTCCAGAATTTAAACGTCAGGCTGCTCGACGGACCGCATAAGGGGCAGGAGCTCACCGTTGTCAATATGCTTACCGGAAAAATGGAGCTTGATGAGTTTTACGAGGAGCAGGCTGTTATTCTCATAGAGTATGATGTAAGGGACGGCAAGCCGGCAAACGGGCTCGCGCGGGGGCATTACCGGCTCAGGCTGCAGATCATGCTGGTCTGCCTGTTTGCGCTTCTTCTGCTGCTGGTAGCGGGCGTTACCGGACTTAAGGCAGCACTGTCTTTTATTTTCACTGCAATGGTGCTTTGGAAGCTTTTTTTCCCGCTGTTGCTGCGCGGCGCGCCGCCTTTATCGACTGGGCTGGTCATTGTCGCGCTGCTGACAGCGGTTATAACCTTTTCAGTCGGGGGATTGAACCGGCGCGGCACCGCCGCTTTTGCCGGCTCAATGCTCGGTGTTTTGCTGACCTGCGGCCTTGCCGTATGGACTGCGCGCGCCTTCAACCTGCATGGAGCGGTGCGGCCGTTTGCCGAAATGCTTCTGTATTCGGGCTATTACGGCCTGCATTTGACAAACATCTTTATCGCAAGCGTCTTCATCGCCTGCTCAGGTGCGATCATGGATGTTGCGATGGACATCGCCGCAAGCATGGATGAAATAAAGAAAAAGCATCCCGGCATCGGCCTTATTGAGCATATCCGTTCCGGGTTAAGGATCGGCAGGGCGGTTATCGGCACGATCACCACAACCCTGCTGCTGGCATATTCCAGCAGCCATATAACGATGTTCATGGTGTTCATGGCAAAAGGGCTTCCATCGGTGAATATTCTCAACACGCCGTTCATTTCCGCCGAGGTGCTGAACATTCTGGTGGGAAGCTTCGGGCTGGTAACGGTGGCGCCGTTTACCGCGGTCGTCGGCGGCTTGCTGTACCGGTATGGGCAAAAAGACGGATAGGCTTTCGGCGTTATGCTGCCTTGTCTCCCTGCAATAACACCATCCGGATGATTTCACAGCGCAATGTCATCGCGGGTGAGATGCGCCCCCTGTTTTTGCCAATGACGGCCGGCCTTTTTGAAATAATTAAGCGGTCTGATTTTGGATGGCAGACAGTTCTTCCTGAGTGGCGCGGGCCGGCCTGGAAGAACTCCGCCTCGACTACGAAGACTTTCTGCGCCATCGCGGTTTGTCCCTGTGGGACCGTGCCGACCCAAGGCGGCAGGCTCTGATTGACCGCCGCTGTACAACCGCCGACGAGGTTGCGGCTTGGGTAAAAAGAATGCGTGAAAGCGGACATGGTGGACAAAATGGACAGTGTGGACAAGCCTGCAGTATGTACACTCCGTCCACTTATCCGGAGCTTGCCGCAAACGCAGCACTGACCCTGCCGGCAGTTGCCTGCAGCCTGCTTGACCGGCAGCTTAAAGCCCTGGCAAAAGCATTTGAAAACGAAGGCGGTTTCACCGAGCGCCTTTACAAAGTGCGCACAGAAAAGCGTTTGTCTCGTTCTCTGTCCACATCGTCCACAAGGTCTACAAAGTCCAGAAAGGATTAACCAGGCTCGACACCGACCGCACCAATCACGCGGGCACTGCGCCCGGCCCCGGAAGCAGGGCAGGGCAGATCACCATTGTTTTATGTAATCCGGCCCACCGCATTATTAAGTTTCAATAAAACCGGTACGCCGTCCCCGGATCTTCGGAACATCCTTCCAATAAGGATTGCCGCGCTGATTATCAACCCGCAATGCCCGGTTCGGATATGGGCGGCATTGCACAGAAAATTGCCCACATTAACAGAATGATAACGATTTGTTTATAAAACGATAACACTGCGGCAGGATGATGTATTGACTTGTGAGCATAGGTGGGTAATGAAAAGCCGGAAAGGAGATTGCACAATGAAGTCGGTACACGTAACCGTGATCGGTATGCTGCTTTTCTGTTTCTGGTCGTGCCTTGCCGTTGATGCAGCTGCTTTTCTGTATGAAACAGACCCGGAGGTGCGGCAACTGATAATGTGCAAGAAGTTGAGCTATCCGGACGCATCGTTTATAGTTCTTGCAGACCCGCATTATTTCCCTCCTGAGCTAGGTACCTCGGGCGCCGCATTTGACGATTACATTCGGCACGACCGAAAAATGATACGGGAAAGCTCGGCGATTTTCAAAAAGGCGCTGCAGGACATCAGCACGGAATCTGCTGATTTTGTCCTCATCTGCGGGGATTTGACAAAAGACGGCGAGCAGGAAAGCCACCGGCAGGTTGCCGCCCTTCTGGAAACGCTGAACGCTCAGGGGAAACCAGTGATTGTTGTCCCCGGCAATCATGATGTCAACAACGGGAAGGCAATGCGCTATGTGGATGATGAGGCTGAGCCTGTGGCGTCGGTTGATCCTGATGAATTCAGAACACTGTATCAGAAATGCGGATTTGAGGATGCTGTAGCGTATGATCCCGATTCACTGAGCTACATTGTTGAACCGGTGCCAGGTCTCTGGGTGTTTGCGCTTGATTCATGCAAATATCGGGAAAACAAACTAGGCGAGCATTCAACCACTGGCGGGAAATTTTATGAATCAACGCTGGAATGGATCGAGCGGAAGCTGATCGAGGCGATCAGGCAAAACAAGGCTGTGATCGGGTGCATGCACCACGGCATGGTGGAGCATTATCCTTCTAATAAAAAACATTTTCCCGATTATCTGCTTGACGATTTTGACCGTGTGGGAAGGATGTTTGCAGCCTACGGCATGCGGTTTGTCTTTACCGGGCATTTTCATGCGCAGGACATAACCAGAAAAAAGTGGTTATCGGCTATTCCCCATCATATGCTGGTTGATATTGAAACCGGATCGCTGGTAACCTATCCCGTGCCTTGGCGCAGGGTTGATATTGTCAATAATCGCATGACGATTACATCGCATCAGATAGCGGACATACCAGAATACGGGAGCAGCTTTCCTGAATATGCGCATCAGTTTGTGCTCAACGGCATGACCGATATCATCAATGAAACACTGACCTCATACGGGGTGCCGGCTGCTGATCAGGAGCTGCTCACACCGCAGATAGCCAGAGCATACGTCACCCACCTGCAGGGCGATGAGACCTATCTGTTGCCTGCATTCAACTTTACCGGCGTCAGCCCTGTCGGCGTGCTGGTCGGACTTGTGCAGGGGGATCTTGTCAGGGGATGGTACAAAGACCTGCTGCCGAGCGACAATGCGGTTGTACTTGATGCTGCGACGGGAAATGATGAATAAATCGTAAAAAGCTTCACACAACAAACTTGTTATAATAAAAACCGACAACTCCATTAAAATGCCCATGCTGGGTCATTGCAGGCAAAACAGTGCTCAAATCTCAGCTTTTTAATTTTTAGACGCCCATCTTTTATTTGGATCTGAAGTTTCCCCAGTTTGTCATTTGATAAAGCAATAAAAATTAACAAAAAATTAACATTAACGTACTATATAAAAATAAAGACCCTCATTTGCAACTTACAAGTATTCCACGCTTTTTATGGAAGGATTTTGAACTTTTCGTGAAAATTTTTTAAAAAGTATCACGTAGCATATTTATATGATGAGCTACTGACAGAGGCGCCAAGAATGTTGTCCATGCTTTCTGCATGGTTAAGCTGTTGTAAGTTCCTCTGTCCAAACTATTCAATTTTGCTGCACAAAATTAATATAACCATGAGCAATCAAATCTTAAAAGAACAGGCTCCCTCCTTTCCCTCAGATAACAATGCTCAACCAACCGGTTCGCTTGAGCATGCTGAGGAGAGCATACTCAAAGGCACCGTAAAGATTGTTAAAAACCGTCGGGATACAAAGCGGTTGGCATTAAAAGACAACGTTGACCTTTCCTCGCCACATCTTTATTTAAACCGCGAGCTCACCTGGCTTCGCTTTAACAGCCGCATCCTCTGCGAAGCAGCAGACCGCCGTGTGCCGTTGCTGGAGCGGGTTAAATTTCTTGCAATAACCGGTTCAAATCTTGATGAATTTTTTATGAAGCGCATGGGCGGACTCATGCAGCAGGTCGGCGCAGGCATTTCTAACCGTACCGGCGACGGGCTTACGCCGCAGGAGCAAATCGAACAATGCGCCAGTTATATCCGCAAAATCATGCTCCCGCGCCAGCAAAAAATAACCGCGAGCATCATCGAGGATCTCAGAAACAGCAAGATTTATATTCTCAGGTACAACGATCTGAGTGCTGCTGAAAAAAAGCAGGTGCGTTCCTACTACGCACAGTTTATCTATCCGCTGATAACACCTCAATCAAACGATCCTGCACATCCCTTTCCGTTCATATCAAATCTGTCGCTCAACCTGCTGGTCACCTTCATGAGAAAAAAAAATAAACCGCCGGTGTTGGCCCGAGTCAAGGTCCCGATAGGCTATGGCGCACAACGGTTTATTCGTGTCGGCAATAAAGATCGTTTCATTCCGCTTGAAGAAATAATGCGACACAACTTGGATATGCTTTTCCCGGGCGTAACGATTCTCAGCTGTGAACTTTTTCGTACGACGCGCAACGCAAACACGGAAAGCCGTGAGGAAACTGCCGACGATCTCATGGAAATGATAGAGACAGAACTCCAGGAGCGCCGATTTGCACCCATCGTTCGCTTGGAAGTGGAAAAGAACATGGATGTGAACCGCCAAGGGTTGCTGGCAGCAGAACTTGGGCTTGATCCGGGTCGCGACGTGTATGAGGTTGAGACACTGTTCAGTCTTCGTGATTTAATGGAATTCACCTCTCTGGACAAGCCGCTGCTGAAATATCCTCAGCATCATCCGATTGACCATCCTGATTTGGCAGAGGAGCGATCCATCTTTCATATTTTGCGGGATGCTGGCTCAATCCTGGTGCAGCACCCCTATGAGACTTTTAGTTCTACCATTGAGCGATTTCTTAGAGAAGCAGCGCGTGATCCCAAGGTGCACGCAATAAAAATGACGTTATACCGAACCGCGCGGGAATCAAACATTGTCGAACATTTGATCGAGGCTGCCACAAACGGTGCCCAAGTCGCCGTGGTCGTTGAACTCAAGGCAAGTTTTGATGAGGCAGCAAACATTCGGCTTGCTGAACGCATGGAACAGGCGGGGATACACGTGACGTACGGGGTACTGGGCATAAAAACACATTGCAAGATCATACTGATCGTGCGCCGTGATTTTGACCGGGTCCGCCGCTATGTCCACATAGGAACCGGCAACTATCACCCCGTAACCTCGCGGATTTATAGCGACATCGGACTGTTTACCGTTGACGAAGACATAGGCGCCGATGCGACCGAGCTTTTCAATTATCTGACCACTGGTGTGAATGCGAATCGAAAATATAAAAAGCTTCTCATTGCGCCGCCTTTTCTGAAAAGAGCACTTATTGATAAAATCGAGCGAGAAGTCGCTCTCCACTCAAAAACAAATCCTGGTCATATACAGTTTAAAATGAATGCGCTTGAAGATATTGATATCGCGCGTGCACTCTATCGAGCTGCCCAATGTGGCGTTCGCATAGACCTTATTGTCCGTGACAGTTGCCGTATCCGTCCGGGGTTGAAGGGTTTGAGCGAAAATATCCGCGTTATATCTATTGTCGGCAGATTCCTTGAACACGCCCGTATTTACTATTTTAAGAACGGCGGACAGGAGGAATACTACATTGGTTCGGCTGACTGCATGAAACGCAACCTTGAACACCGCGTTGAAGCCCTTGTGCCTGTTGAGTCAAAACAACTGCAAAAGAGGCTTCGCGAAATTCTTGATGTGCAGTGCACTGATCGGAGAAGCGCATGGGATATGCGACCAGACGGAGAATATGTGCAAAGGATGCCCGGCAAAAAAGATGAGTCGCTGGGAACACACGAGCAGCTTATACTGCTGGCAGAGAAACGACTTGCCAAATTGCATAATCATAGAAACGGCAAAAGGAAAAAATAACGACCATCCCGCACGGTTAAAATTGATTTCTTTTTCCTCTACAGCATGCATATATAATACAACAACAATATCTACTCCTTCATAGACCGCACCCGTGCTATACTCACAGTACACGAAAACAGCCTGCACGGGCAGACGGTACCAACTCTATGGATTTTATACTCGGGAAAAAGACTAGTACTGCCGCTGTGTTTCGGGCACTCGCACAGCGATTTGCCGTGCGCCAGGGGAAGCGCCGGCACCTTACACGAACGCTGTTTGATACGTTTGACCGACGTCTCTTTTTAGCAGGACAGAGCCTGGAGGAGGTGCGTGAGGGCGATCGCGTCGAAGCGGAATGGAGGGACACAACGTCTGGTAAAAGACTGGGTGTTATGAAGGGGCAGGTGGCAGCTCTGGCACGCGACTGGCATCCGGCATCGCTTGCCCGCGCTTTGGAGCATATCATCAAAGTACGCGCATTGCTGCCGATGCTTACGCTGCACACTGTCCGGTCGGCAGCGGAACTTCTGGATGAACAGGGCACGACCGTTGTCCATGTTATGGTGGATGTGAATACCATAATCGGCTGCGGAAACGAGGCAGTCAAACCTCCAATGCGCTGTGTTCGTGTGATCATGGTGCGGAACTATCGCAGCGCGTTTCAGCTTGCCACGCTTTTGCTTGAAAACCTTCGCGGTGTTACGAGAACCACCCTGGGTGTTCCGGACGACGTATTGTCGGTTTACAGCCGCGTACCCCTTCTCTACAGCTCCAAGATCGAGGTGTCGATGGCACCGGGCATTTCTTCGACTGAAGCAGTACAGAAAGTTTTTGCACGGCTTGTTGAGATCATGGAAGCAAATCAGAGCGGTGTGGTTACAGGAATTGATACGGAGTTTTTGCACGATTTCCGCGTTGCGGTACGACGCAGCCGCTCACTGCTCAGTCAAATGAAGCAGTCCATTCCTACCGAAATTTTTATGAAGTTCAAACCCGAGTTTGACTGGCTTGGCAAGGTGACTGGTCCGCTCCGCGATCTGGATGTGTTTCTTTTAAAATTCGATGAGTATGCCTTGTGTCTGGATGAAAACATCAGGAGCGACCTCATACCGCTGAAAAATTATCTTCACCTTGTGCATCGACGGGAGCAGAAAAAAATTGCCCATGCTCTTTCTTCTGAGCGCTATCTGAGATTTATCGCGTCATGGAAAGCAACTCTGAATTCATGCTGGACGTCGGCATCGGCAGAGTGGAAAGGAGGTGATCCGGCTGAGGTGGTTGCAGGACAGAGGATTCTTAAAATTTTTAGGCGAGCAGTGAAACAGGGTGCTGCTTTAAAAAAGCGTGGCGCAGCCGCGGCGGTCCATGAGCTTCGCATTACCTGTAAGAAACTCAGATATCTGATTGAGTTTTTTAGACCTCTTTTTTTGCCCGAAAGGATTGAGCCTTTCCTAAAATCACTGAGGGAGGTTCAGGAGAAATTTGGCGATTTTCAGGATTATCAGGTTCATCGGGAATCGTTACGTACCTTCGCAGAAGAAATGGTTACCCAGAACGAAGCCTCAGGTGCGACGGTGCTTACCCTATGGAAGCTTTCGGAAACGCTGGCAGCAAGACAGAACGCCCTGCGCAAGGAAATAGAGCAAAATGTTAAATCATTTTTTTCAAAGAAAAACAGGGCACAATTTCGTTCCCTTTTTTCATGCACTATAAAAAAGTGACCATCCCGCGCCTCGTGCCCGGCGCGCAAGAAACAGGGAGATGACGCTTGGCAATTGAAATTGAAAGAAAATTTCTGGTGCGCACTGGATGGAAACCGACAGGGAGCGGAACATTTTATAAGCAGGGTTATGTAACAACGCCTGAACACGGTGCTACGGTGAGGGTGCGTATTGCCGGCGATAAAGCTTTTATTACCATAAAAGGACCGGCAGTAGGGTTGAGCCGACTGGAATTTGAGTACGAGATACCGGTCGCAGATGCTCATCTGATGCTTGCAGAACTTACTATCGGAACGGTAATAGAAAAGATACGCTATCCTATCACCTATGCCGGACACAGGTGGGAGGTTGATGTTTTTCAGGGCTGCAATAGCGGTCTGATTGTTGCGGAGGTGGAACTTGCAAGCCCTGATGCGCATCTTGTTCTTCCTGACTGGATTGCAGAAGAAATATCCCATGACCACCGCTACCACAATGTTTACCTTTCCCAGCACCCGTGGTCTGAATGGCGCAATGAAAAGGCATCCGGTGAACACAAAACCTGAATATTGGTATCACCAGTCAGCAGCTGCTCCTGTCCGGACAGCCAAGGGAAAGACTGAGGTGCTGCTGGTAACCTCTCTTCGCAGCGGACGGTGGATACTGCCCAAAGGCATTCTCGAGCCAGGGAAAACCCCTCAGGAAACGGCGGTGGTTGAGGCGTGGGAAGAGGCAGGTGTCCAAGGAACGCTTGCGCCACATCGTCTTGGGTTTTTTACAAACAAAAAATGGGGCGGTGTCTGCACGGTTGAGGTTTTTCGTCTGGATGTTACTCAGAGTTCAGACATTTGGCCAGAATCAGACAAACGCAAACGGCAGTGGTTTGCTCTTGAACATGCGGTGAATGTGGTGCACCCGGACGGAGCGGCGCTGGTTTTAAAAAAAATTGACATGTCCTGCCTCATACTGACGCTGGTTCGGCATGCAAAGTCGAGTCATGACGATACAACACTGCAAGACTTTGACAGACCCTTGACTGAACGTGGCATCCAGGATGCCCACTGGATGGGTGCGGAACTTCGCAGGAGCATCGCTCAGCCTGACAGTATTGTGTCAAGTCCGGCATGCAGAGCTAAGGAAACAGCCGTAATCATCGCTGACTTTCTTGATTTTCCCAGAAATAATATAGATGCAATACCTCTTATTTATAATGCCACCAGCAAGGAGTTACTGGAATTGATTAAGAACTTGCCCGAGGACAACCGGAATGTTCTGCTGGTAGGGCACAACCCTTGGCTTACTGATCTTGCCGTTTATTTTTTGGGTTCAGCCATAGAACACCTACCAACCTGCGGCATTGTGCAATTGGCATTCAATGTTCAGCATTGGAAGGATGTTTCCCCTTCGCAGGCGTCATTACTTCTGTATGAATATCCTAAAAAAATAAAAGCGTAACAGGTCCCGAAACGGGTTTTCCCGGAGGGGATTTGACGTGGCAAGTTCAAAAGCCTGTGGCTAAGAGATTTCTTCGCTGATATTTGCCATGTCGTTTTTTATGGCACTATCAGATTTGATATGGAACCAAAAGCGAAAAAATTGTGAATTTATTGCTAATTTTTGCGTGGGCAAACAAGAAAAAACGCCGCTTCAAAGATTTTCATGGGTAGCCTCAACATCTTGTGGTTATGCCCATTTATACTGAAACAATGCTTGTTCATACCGCAAAAGGGGAAGCTTTGGACTTCTCCTCGCTGCACACAGAGCGGG
>Ga0209162_1000623_pt1 | contig 38136 bp, 37 predicted proteins | sample YNPNPMetaG_FD_187121 | JGI IMG/M metagenome (GOLD analysis project Ga0209162, IMG submission 187121) | Anoxygenic and chlorotrophic microbial mat microbial communities from Yellowstone National Park, USA - YNP NP MetaG (SPAdes) (version 2) ...
CATCTACTCATTCCAAGTATCCATCATGCTTCAACTACGTGTTCGAAGGGTACTCAAAAGAGTATAAAGATGATGCTGATCGTATAAATGAGAAAATAGAGGAGATCATACGCAGAGGGAGGTATAAGTGAGGGTTATGATGAGGTTGTATTTCATCACCAGTAACAAAGGTAAATACAATGAGCTTAATCAAAGGTTAAGATCATTAGGTTACAGTATAATACTTGAACAAAAAAATCTCGGTTACCCTGAGATACAAGCTGATACAGTAGAAGAAGTAGCAGAGTACGGTATAAAATATATCAAGAGTAGATACCGTTACCCTTGCGTCATAGAAGACTCTGGTTTATTCATCGATGCTTTAAATGGTTTCCCTGGTGTATACTCCAAGTATGTTTACACAACAATAGGGTTAAACGGTGTTCTACGTTTGATGAGTGATAAAAAAAGAGAGGAGAGATCAGCTTTATTTAGATCAGTTTTCGCGTACGCGGAGCATGACGAGGAACCAGTTTTATTCACCGGTGAATGCAGAGGTGTAATAAGTACTGATATACGTGGTACTGGTGGTTTCGGTTATGACCCTATATTCATACCAGAAGGGGCTGATAAAACCTTCGCTGAGATGAGTACCGAAGAGAAGAATCAGTATTCACATAGAGGAAGATCCATGGATAAATTACTCCTTTATCTAAGGGAAAAAGATGGAAGCCAGAGAGGATAAAAAAAAGTGAAATAAGGGTTACGCCTCTATAACCCTGTTCCGTCTTAGTTCCTCAGCAGACCCTATCAGGCGTTGCCGCATCTCGCTCGGTGGTCAGACGCTATTGTCTATCATCAATGACCATCACGTTATGATGTCGTTATTGATCTCGTAGGTTAGTTGAGGATTGCTCAAGGTTAACAAATCCAGTAGACCCATGATGTTCGTACGCAATCCAGAAGCCCGCCTAGTGGGTACCGTTTCCGGAACACTGGATACGCTTCAAATATTTTCTTCGCGCTTTAGGATTTCAGCATGATCCCTGCGTCTTGGAGGGAGTACTGTTTTGGAACGTTAACTTGGAAGTGAACGTGTTTTTCAGCGAAACCGAACTCGCTAAACTCAAAGTCAAATCGTTCCATATCTCGAAATGCTTGGATACAGGTATCGATATCTCGTTGTTCTCTGAAGCAGTTTTATCGGTTTTTTCGTGGCAGACATCATGGTTACCTGGTTGTTTCGTGTGTCATCCGCTGCTTTTTTTATAGCATACGCTACTTACATTTTCCATAAAGTTTTTTTCTCACGTTGCACCTTTATAGGGGAGGTGGATGCCTGCCACGTGCGGCAAAAAGAGAAAATGGTTAATCTGCTAAAAAGAGAAGCGGCTTTTCATCTGCGGGTCATCACTGTAATTCAGAGCACGCAGTACCCCCAGCTGCAACTATAAAAATCAAACCCTCCTTATATAATACAACAAAATATTTATATAGAATAATTAATATATATAAGATATATAATATAATTCGAAGGGGGAAAATGAATAAAGATAAGACTGTCTTTGATGACAATGATAAAAACATACTACGTTTATTCGCTGATTTAGGCATGCCTATGAACCTTGCAAAAACCCTTTTATATATCTCCAAGGTTAATGAATGCAGATCAAAGGATATAGAAAACGCTACTAAACTCCTGCAGCCACAGGTTAGCATCGCAGTCCAGGAGCTACAAAAAAAAGGATGGGTTAGAAAACAAGAGAGGAAAAAAATAGGTAAAGGTAGACCAGTGCACTACTACAGACTCAACAGATCTTTACCTGAGCTTATAAAAATATTTGAAAACGAGAAAAACGAGGAGATAGAGAACATAAAGAAGAATCTCTCTGAGCTACAACAGTTAATAGGCGCAAAGGAGATAGATTAGACGATTTCTAACCTTAGCTTAAAAAAAATCATCCTTCTTTTTGTTCTTCATTTGTTTTATAATCTGTTACCTCTCCTTCAGGTTTCGCATCGGTATCAAGGTTACCTATCACTTTTTTCGCTAGGAATTCACGTATCTCCTCTGGTTTAGTAGAGTCTATACCGAAATACTCAGGGAATAACCTAGTCGTGGTGAGTATCTCTGTTGACCCATGCTTCTTCGTTGATATCAGATGCATGGATGAGAGCTGATCAACATGACTGTAAACCTTTTCACCTATCATCCTTCTAAGGTTTGACTGTTTAATCGGCTGATGATACGCTATCAACGCTAATGTTTTAAGCATGGATGGATGAATCTCAGGTTTAGCAATCATCGTTGAATGCTCCAGGAACCTTCTTTTAACCTGCATCGTGTACTTGTTACCAGCTTTCACAACCTCGATAGAGGTTTCATCTCTGCGTTTAACATTATACGTCTCTATGAGGGATTGTAACGCTTCTTTAACCTTTTTTTCTGATAAACCAGTTGCTTCTCTTATTTCATCTATGCTTAATGGTTTACTAGCTGAGAAAAGCACAGATTCAACGAGTCTATCCTCTTTTAAACCCATTTTCCATCCCTCAACCTTATATGCATTTGTTTAAGTGTATCCGTTGTTTTTAATAAAAATTTTTCCATAGGGGAATCTCTGCTGATAAACAGTTATCTTATTCTCATAGGCTAAGAAAAGGATCGATATTAATACTTTTATCCGCTCTGCTAACGTATCAGTAGAACATAGGTCATTAAATGTTATAGTTTTACCTCTGAATCCCTTTATCCTCTCCCATACAGATGATATATCCTCCTCTATGTGATCCTCATGCGCTGTCCCCTCCATTCTTTTCTCTGCTAACTCTTTTAATCTTTCTCTCTCTTCTCTCCGTAGTTTATCTAATAATAGATGCTCCTCTGCTTCTTTTCTTGCTTCATCAAAAGCATTCAGCAGCTCCATCAACGTGACTTTACGCTCAGCTTTTCTTCTTAAAGGCTCCTGTAGTATAGGTTCAGGCATTCTCATAACAAGGTTAGTGTACGAGTAACCATCATCACTCTCAAGCCATGCACCTGTTGGGAGGTCATCCCAGTTGAAACCAGCAGGCTCCTCGTTTTTAGTAGTAGACTCTATGTTTAATACTAGGTCGTCGCTCTGCAGACGTAGAATCCTCCAAGCCATGTAGATGATACGACCAGCTGTTATAAGGTTGATCTTCTCCTCTTTAGCTCTCTTCAAGTACAGGGTGGAGAACTCCACTAGGTCTATACTCCAAGGGTTGAAATGATTATTTAAAACTAATTCAAAAGCCAGGGCTATGGAGCGGTCAAAAGGATCAGTCATCGCTAGATGCTCACCATCCTGCATCTGCTGCATCATTTTTATATAATCGTTGATACGGGTGCTCTGCTCTTGTTTATCATCTATCAATGCTTTATGGAAAAGCAGATGGTTGATGACATCATTGTTTATCATCTCATGCATGTATCATCCTCTCCTCTAGTAGTTCACCTTTAGGACCGACTGACTCTGGTGATATATTACCGATCATCTGTGATACACCATCCTCAGTCATGGTTACTCCGTATATGTAGTCAGCCTCTTTAAGTAGTACTTTACGGAGCGACACGGTTATAAACTGTGAATGCTCAGAGTTCCTCTTTATCATACGTGAGATTATCTCAGCGTTAACACCGTCGAGGAACATGTCAACCTCGTCTAACACGTAGAACGGACTTGGATCATACTGTTGTATAGCGAATATGAATGCTAATGAAGCTATGCTTTTTTCACCACCTGATAACGCTTCTAATCTAAGGATTTTTTTACCTCGGGGTCTAGCTTTTATCGTTAAACCACTCTCAAAGATATGCTCTTCATCCTCTAGTATTAACTCAGCTTCTCCACCTTCTGATAACTGAGCGTACATTAACTTGAAGTTATTGTTTATCTCGTTGAAAACCTCAAAGAATCGTTCTTTCTTCTTAGCTGTTATCTCCTCAACTAGTTTAGTTAAATTCCTCTTCTGCTCCTGGAGATGTTTAACATCCTCATCGAATTTTTTCTTACGTTCCATTTGATGCTCGTACTCCTCTAACGCTCTCATATTCACTGGTTCAAGACCCTGCATAGTCTCCTCTATACTCCTAACAGTCTCTTTAAGGGATTCAATACTAGGTAGATTACCTGTATCCTTGATCTCAATATGGTACAATGCTAACTCCTGTTCGATCTCTTTCGCAGCCTCCTCAAGTGTAGGTATCCTATACTGCGCTCTGGTTATCAAGTCATTGTACGACTCCATCTTAGTGTTAATCTTATCCAGGTCATTCTCTATGGATACTGACTCTTTGAATACTTTATCTCTTCTTGTAGCTAGTTCTTTTACTTTACTATTCATCTGCTCTTCAACGTTTATCAGTGTTTTTAACTCGTTCTGTATGCTCATTCTTTTAGCTTTAGCCTTCTCTATCGACTTCTTGTAATCCTCCATCTGCTTATCCAATGATTGTATACGTGTACTAACCTCGTTTCTCCTCTCATTAGTTAACTCTATCTTTTTAAGGAGTGTCTCGCTCTCAGATTTTAACTTTAGTAGATTCTCATGTAGATTGTTTACCTCCTCTTCTAACACCCTGGTCTCCTGCGCTAACTCCTTCCTAGTACCTCTCAGAAGATGCTGCCCTTTTTCATCTTTTAACCTGTTCAATTCTTCTAATCTCTTGTTGCATTCTTCTATCTCCTTATCTAGATTGTTCTTCTCTGATTCTACGCGTTGTTTTTCTTTGTTTTTCTCATCTATCTCCTTGTTCAGAATCTCAAGTTTCTTTGTGAATTCTTTTTTCTTAGCTTCGAAACCTTGACTCTGTGTTAAACGTTCAATCTCATTTTTAAAATCATGGATAGAATCCTCAAGATTTTTGATCTCTTTCCTTAACTCAAGTAATTCTTTTGATAGCTTCTCTTGTTTATCCATTGATTCTAGCAGCTGCTTGGTGACCTCATCGAATCTTGTTTTAGATCCACTTCCAAATAATGCGCTTCGATCAGGTCTGCTACCACCGATCATAGCTCCACTAGCTTCTATGAGTGATCCTTTCAAGTCAACAAGGCGTACACCACCCATAAGCCTACGCGCATCAGATAAAGTCTCAACAACAACAGTATCACCGAATACATACCAGAAAGCAGGGCGGTATTCAGGTTTGAATCGGACAAGATCAATAGCGAAACCATGAGACGCCGGATCCTTCACAGCTAGTAGAGCGTTACCTCTTGGTTTACCTGTTATCATCTTATTCAAAGGTAGGAATGTAGCTCGTCCGAGATTCTTCTTACGTAGATACTCTATAGCTTGAGCAGCAGTCTCATCAGTATCAACTACTATAGAGTGTATCCTAGGACCAGCAGCTGCTTCTAATGCTGCAGAGTATTTCTCATCAACCTCAGCTAACTCAGATACAGTCCCATGTATACCTTTTAGTTCGCGTTTATCACGAGCTGATAGTATAGCGTTTATAGCTTGACTGTACCCTCCTTGGAGCGACTCTAAAGCTTCACGTTCTGCTTGCATCTTAGCTTGTTCTCTTTGCAGTCTTCTTATCTCAAGATCAAGATTTGATAACTCCTCTGTTATCTCTGATTCCTTCTTTTTTTTCTCAACGAGTTTTCTCTCTGCTTCTCTCAGCTTCTTGTTTAACTCATCCTTCTCTTTTTTACTCTCATTCTCCTGCCAGGTCGCATCTTTTAACTCGAATTCATACGTTGACTTGGTTTCTTGTAACTCTGATATCTGATGATCTATGGATTTTATTTTCTCTATCAGCCTCTCCTGGTTTAATTTAAACTCATGGAGCTGGTTTTGCTTCTCAGTATACTCCATTTTTATCTTCAGTAGTTCTTTGTTTATCTCCATTGATTTGTCATCTGACTGCGCTATGGTCTCCTTCAGTTCATTCAGTTTTTTCTCCTTTTCATTGTAACGGGATTGCTCTGACTCTATCCTCTTTGATAACTCATCATGCTGCTTCTGTAACCCTTCTATCTCCTTGTTGATATTATCAAGCAGCATCGTTAACTCTTTTTTATCTTTTTTAAGTTGATTAGACTCCTCTGACTCGTAGTTTATCTTCTCTTCAGTCTTCACTTCCTCTGCTCTTAACTCCTGTATCTTATCTTTTATATCTTTTGTATTCTCGCCGCCTGCGTTAGCTATTTCCTTCTCGATCTCCTCTAGCTTCTTCTGTGTTTCATCGTATTGTTTTTTGAGTTGATCCCTCTGCCTCTCTATCTTTTTACGTTCAGATTCATACGATTCTATCTGTCGTTGTATCTCAGCTATCTGACCTAGTATCTCCTGTTTCTTTTTGTATGCTATCATCGCTTTAGTCTCATAGAGTTTATCCTTTAGCTCTTTGTATCTATAAGCCTCATCCCTCTCCTTTTTTAACTGTTTTATCTGATTTGATATCTCATTCAGGATGATGTTTATACGCTCTAGGTTCACTTCAGCATCGTTTTTTTCTTTCTCAGCTTTCTTTATATCCTCATCAAATGAGCTTATACCAGCTATGTCATCTATGATCCTACGTCTATCAACAGACCCCATTTCAACTATGTAGGTTATATCACCTTGTTTAACAATATTGTATCCTTCTCCTGATATACGAGCATGTGTAAGCACATTTAAGAATTCATTATAACTCGCAGATCGATCATTTATATAAAAGTAGCTGTAGTAGTTATCAGGGTTGTCTTTTAATGGTGCGCGTTTAATCATCCTTGTTAAGCATACTTCATCAGCGTCTATAGGCATCTTCCGCTCCTTGTTGTCGAAAACCAGGGAAACCTTGCAGTATTTAGCAGGGTTCTTGTGTTTTTTACCACCGTTGAATATGAGATCAGTTAATCTACCAGCCCTCATAACCTTGGAGCTTCTAGGCCCTAGGACGAATAGTATAGCGTCTATAATGTTGCTTTTACCTGATCCATTAGGACCTGTTATAGCTGTGAAACCCTGAAAGAATGGTATGTTTAACTTCCTCCCGAATGATTTAAAATTCTCCATTTGAATCTCTTTCAAATACACGGTTATACCTTCCTTTCATATTTCTTTATTTTGTATTATAAGAGAAACTATGACTTAATGATACTCTTCATCTGTTTACTACTACTGCATCCCGTATCTTATAACCAAATTATAGTATATAAAATTTTGGCGTTTTTTTTCACCTGTTTTCAGTTCTTTAAATATAAGAGCGTTGTACTCCCATAGGGGACTACCCTCATAGGTGTGTCTTCACCTATTATCTTATACGCTTCTTTTAAAGCGTTATCGATAGAATCAGCGGGTATGAACCTATAGATATTTTTAACCTCATCATGTTTAATGGATGATACGAATATAACATTGTAGTTCTCAATCGCTTCAAGATGATAATAAGCTTTATGAGCACCCATGACAAATTCTTTTTGTAACTCTTTTTTGATATCAGATGATGATCTGTATTTTTTAAGCCAATCTAAGTATACGTTGTTACCGGCACCGTTCACGCATTCAGCGGTGAATACGATAACACCGTTTTTATTCACAACAGGTAGAACAGAGTGTAAACCTTTGAATGACTGATACAGGTCCATATCATGAGGGTAACCGCTAGCTGATACAACAACAAGATCAGATGGTTCGTTAACTATTTTTTTATACATCATATCAACTAGTTTCACACCTGCGTCTAACACTAATTCAGGGTTACCAGCCCAAGCGCCTACTATTTGGTTATGAGAGTTCAACACCACGTTCAATACGAAGTCGACACCAGCTAGATGCATCGCTTCATTCATCTCATAATGGATAGGGTTGTTTTTTAGTATACCTGTCCGTGCATTTTTATCAAATAACAATTTATGGTTACTCTGTATACATGAATACGATGACAAACCTGGTAATATACTCTTCCTAGTACCACCATAACCAGCGAAGTAGTGATACTCTATGTCACCTAGTAGGATCTTAACATCTGATTCAACGTAATCCCTCAGGACTTCTATACGGTTACCCTGCTTGGATGTACCTACGTATACATGATCACCTTTGAAACAATCATTTGATTTAACTTGATAACCATTTGCTATCCTTTCACCTAGTATCTCAATTATCTGACTATGAGTAGGGGGTTTATGCGTACCATTAGCTATTAATATGAGTACTTCACTATCGTCAACACCAGCGTCATGTAATCTACTTAGTACTAGCGGTAGGATGACTCGTGTAGGACAGGGTCGAGTGTAATCATCAACTACTATAGCTACCCTATCACCGGGTTTAACTATACTTGATAACGTGTCGCTGCCAAGGGGATTATCCAAAGCGTGATTTATCAGTGACTCCGCCCTTTCACTCTGATGCATCTCAGATGGTTTTATGATATCTAATAATAAACACTCAGATGTATCAAAAGAAATAAAACCCTTACCATATGGTATTTGGATTTGCATTGACGCTACAAACCCTTCATCATTCTTCTTTAGTTAAATATTTTTTAGTCCATCTAACTTTCCTTGGTATTCGATTCAACTTCAGCATGTTCTTCTGGCATTTACTCCTGCAGAAGTATAATACAGTCCCATCTTTACGTACGAAGAGTTTACCTGTACCGGGTTCTATGTCGTTACCACAGAAAGAACAAACCTTTCTCTCTATCATCCTGAATCCGCCTTTTTATTTATCTTTTTTTATCGTGGACCACCTAGTTTTCTTGCTTCACGCTGAGTCTCAGCTAGCATTAGTATATCACCTAGTCTAACAGGCCCCATAACGTTACGTGTTATAATCTTACCTTTATCCCTACCGTCAAGTACACGGACTTTAACCTGTGATGCTTCTCCAGCCATACCGGTTCTATCTAGAACCTCTACAACCTCACAAGGTATTCCTTCAATCATCTTCAACTAACCCTGCTTTTTAATGGTTTCAAGTTTTTTTATGAGATTCTCTAGGCTCTCTTTATCTTTACCAGGGTTTATTATAGCTACTGTTGATGTTCCCACAGTTAAACCAGCTGCTGCTCCAAGCTGCTCTTTACTTGATACATAAGTGTAGGGTATGTTCTTCTCCTCGCATAGTATAGGCATATGAGCTAGGATCTCCTCAGGGTTCACATCCTCAGCCATTATCACTATCTTAGCTTGACCTCGTTCAACTTGTTTAGTAGTCTCGTTTGCACCTTTACTTATCTTACCTGAATCCTTAGCTTTCTCTACCACTTCATAGGCTAAATCCTCTAGCTCCTTGGTTGTTTTAAATCGTACATACATCGGCATTTTTATGTTAGCCTCCTATGGTTTTTTTATCTCATATTGACCTTAATGGGATGTAAAAACCGAATGCTGCTCACCTATAAAAATCTTTTTAGCGTTGGATAGTATACCCTTGTTTTGTTTATGAACGCGTTCGTGTACCATGAGGATTATAATAAATATGATCTCGCTCCAGGTCACCCTCTTATAGGTGATAAACCAAGGAGGACTCTTAGATTCCTAAAGGAGAAGAACCTGTTAGATGATTACTTTGATGTTTTCACTCCGATGAAAGCAGGGATCAAGGATTTATTAAGAGTTCATGCTGAGTCATACGTGGATCATATAATAGAACTAAGTAGAAAAGGCGGTTTTCTATCCTCTGATACACCAGCACCTAAAGGGATATACGAGATCGCTTCTCTAGCTGCTGGAGGATCCATACTTGGCGGGTGTAAACTATTTGAAGGTTATGAATGCTCAGTTAACCCTCTAGGTGGTTTTCATCACGCCAGCAGGGATCATTCCTCTGGTTTCTGCTTCTTTAATGATATAGCGATCACGATCGAGTATCTAAGGGAGAAGCATAATGTTAAACGTTTCGCTGTGATAGATTTAGATGTTCATCATGGTAACGGCACACAGGATATATACGCGTCTGACCCAACAGTGCTGAATATATCATTTCATCAGGATGGTAGAACACTGTACCCTGGAACTGGTTCCCTTGATATGATAGGTGAAGGTGAGGGGAAAGGCTACACAGTTAATCTACCGTTACCACCTGGTACAGTTAGTGCTGATTACATGCATGCTTTTGATGAGATAATCCCTCCTTTAATACTGCAGTTTAAACCTGAGATTATAATCTATCAGTCAGGTGTTGATACGCATCACTCTGACCCGTTAGCTGGTTTGAAATTAATCTATCAAACATATTATCATCTAGCGAGGAGGATTAAAAACCTGTCAGATGAAACATGTAGAAGACTATTAGTCCTACTTGGCGGGGGGTACAGCACTGAAGCATCAGTTATATGTTATTATAATATTATATGCGGCTTGTTAGATTTAGATGTTTTCATCAAAGAGGAAGAAATCCTATCTGATTACGAATACGAGATCTACAAGAATCCTTATGGTTCTGAGATTGAAACACTGATACAAGGTTTAAAGGGATTATTAAAACCATATTGGAAACTATAACAGTAAAACTGAGCTGAATCTCATATTAAAACCAACTACTCCTTTTAGCGATAACCTTATGTATTAATCTTGTTTTTCGTGGTTCTAATCCTTTTCATTTAAAGGGGGAGTAACAAATGGCATCTAACCTAGATAAAATATTCAAACCAAGAAGTATCGCTGTGATAGGAGCAAGCGAAAGGATGGGTTCACCTGGTTACAGGATATTCAGGAATCTTATAGGATCAGGTTACGAGGGCGTAGTCTACCCTGTTAACCCTAAGCATGAAAGCGTACAAGGCGTGCAGGCTTACCCGTCAATCAGAGAAGTCCCTAAAGTAGTGGATCTAGCTATAATAGCTACACCTGCTAGTACAGTAGTTGACATAGTGGAGCAATGCGGTGAGAGAGGAGTAAAAGGTGTTGTTATAATATCAGCTGGTTTCAGAGAGACAGGACGTGAAGGAGCTGCGCTTGAAGATAAGATACTGTGTTTAAAGAGAAAATACGATCTCTGTATTTTAGGTCCAAACTGCGTCGGTTTCATAATGCCTTATCTTAATCTTAATGCTACATTCGCTGGTGCTATGCCTGAGAGAGGTAATATAGCTTTATTCTCACAGAGTGGCGCTGTCTGCGGTGCTATACTAGACTGGGCTGCAGCTGCAAAGGTTGGCTTCAGCGCTTTCGTCTCAGTAGGATCAATGCTTGATATTGACTTTGGTGATCTGATAGATTACTTCGGTATGGATATACACACTAGGAGTATAGTCCTGTATATAGAATCCATAACTGATGCTAGGAAGTTCATGAGCGCTGCTAAAAGCTTCGCTAGAGCTAAACCAATAATAGTTATAAAATCAGGGAGATTCAAAGAAGGAGCAAAAGCTGCAGCGTCACATACAGGGGCTTTAGCTGGTGAAGACGCTGTATATGAAGCTGCTTTTCGTCGTTCAGGTATTGTAAGGGTAAAGGATATAACTGACTTGTTTAACTGCTCATCAATCCTTGCTAAGCAACCTCGTCCTACAGGTCCTAACATAGCTGTTATAACAAACGCAGGGGGACCTGGTGTGTTAACAGCTGACTCTATAATCGAGAAAGGAGGTAAACTAGCTAGGTTGTCAGATGAGACTTTGAATAAGCTCGATAAGGTTCTACCACCGCATTGGAGTCACGGTAACCCTGTTGATATAATCGGTGATGGTGATGAGGATCGATACCAAAAAGCGATAGAGATATGTTTAGATGATAAAAACGTTGATGGTATACTAGTTCTATGTGTACCTCAGGTTATGGCTGATCCTAATAAACTAGCGGAACGCATCATCGATATATCAAGAAGAACAACAAAACCTATACTAACATCCTTTATAGGTGAAGCCAGCGTGTACAATGCTCGTCAACTACTCAACCGGAATAATATACCCTCTTATCCTTCACCTGATGAAGCAGTAGAGTCTTACATGTACCTGTATCACTATGAGCGCCATCTAGCTCAACTATACGAGACACCTGAGGAGTTGAATATTAAAACCTCTGAGCAGAGTAGCATCATTAAGAATATATTCTCAAAAGCTAAGAAGGAGCGTAGAAATATACTAACAGAGGAGGAATCTAAGACATTATTAGAGTTCTACGGTATTGAAACCACTAAAACCCTAGCTGCTGAGTCAGTAGATGAAGCAGTTGAACATGCAGAGAGAATAGGTTACCCTGTTGTGATGAAGATACTGTCACCTGATATAAGCCATAAAACCGATGTAGGTGGTGTTATTCTAGATATAAAAAACACTAAGGAGCTTAAACAAGGATACAAAGAACTCATGGAGAGGGTTAAAGAGAAGAAACCAACCGCTAGGATCAAAGGTGTAACAATACAGAGAATGATAAAAGGATACCCGTATGAACTCATCATAGGATCAAAGAAGGATCCGATATTTGGCTCAGTGATAATATTCGGTTTAGGAGGCATCTACACGGAGTTATTCCAGGATAGAGCTATAGGTTTCCCGCCTTTGAACACGGTACTAGCTGATAGGATAATAGAGAAGACAAAAGCCTATGAGTTATTGAAAGGATTCAGAAATATACCACCAGTTGATATCAAAAAAATCGAGGAGATCCTAGTTAGGTTCTCCCAGCTCATCATTGATCACCCTGAGATAAAAGAATTCGATGTTAACCCGTTAGTCCCGGTTAATGGTGAATTAATCGCTTTGGATGCACGTGTGATAATAGACTATGAGCCATCGAAGCATCCTCATCTGATCATATCACCGTATCCTACTAAGTATATTAAAAATATAAAACTCAAGGATGGAACAGAGGTTAAACTTAGACCTATAAAACCAGAGGATGAGTACCTATGGTTAGACATGTTCAAAACCTTCTCAGAGGAGACTGTTAGATTCAGATTCTTCAGGATAATAAAGGATACTCCTCATGAGGTGAGAACAAGATACTGTAACATCGACTATGACCGTGAGATAGCGATCGTAGCTGAGATAAACGAAGAAGGTAAAAGACGATTAATCGGTGTAGCTAGATTAATAATTGACCCTATAAATAAAAACGAGGCTGAGTTCGCTATTGTTGTGACTGATAAATGGCAGAGATTAGGGTTAGGATCAGAGTTTATAGATTACACCTTCCAGATAGCGTTAGATAAAAACATCAAAAAGATAAAAGGAGTAGTACTAAAGGATAACTACCCGATGATAACCCTATGCAAGGAGAAAGGATTCAAATTTTCAGATGGGGACCCTGGGGAATACAAGATAGAATACGATCTAACCAGTCACATGAATCAGGGTAAGACTTCAAATGATTATAAAAATGAACACGTCAATGACACTGAGGCTTCATACACAGACGCTTCAACTATACTCATCAAGAAAAAACAATAAACACCGAGGAGGGTTCATTTTATTTTAATGGTAACTCGATCCGCTCTACTTCTAATTTATCCTCAGTTGGGTACTCCTCTATTAAATAACACTCATAGCCTTGTTTTTTAACATCATCTGAGATCTCCTCCAGTATCCATCCACCAGTCTCTAATCTCCTCTGGGTCTTATTGAAAAACACGAATCTTTTAGGTATACTATACTCTTTTATCAGTTTAACATGGAGGGAACGCAGCTTCACTATACTCCTATGTATTATAACACCTTTCAGCAGGGTTCCATCATCTGTTATAACATCATACGGTTTAGCTATACTTCTAGCTCTGCGTTTAATCCTGTTTTTTAATTGCACTCCATCCTTAAACGAGACTGAGCAGTAATGACAACCAATTGATAAACCCTTCTCTTTAACTTTTTCTAGTACACGTAGAGCGGTTTCTTCACTCCCTAGAACAGCTGATGATACATCACTCTTCACAGTGTAACCTAAATTAGTTAACCCTTCATTATTCGTCTCTGAGAACTCTAACTCATTCAGATTAACATACTTAACACCGCTCCTCTCGCTCCATATGATCAATGATAATATATCATCCCCCATACTGGGGATGGAGGGGATCTCAATAGTGGTATCAACACCAGTGTCAACTGTTCTCTCGATTACATTTGACAGGTTAGTATCCTTCATCCTGCGCCATTCTGATGGATGAGGATGGAAACGTATCTCATCTAAACCAACATTTACAAGATCAGGTATACGCTCAGTGTTCACAGTACCAGTAGTATACAAGTGAATATGGAATTCATCACCGAAGTTATCCTTCAACAACTGAATATACCTCCTCGTTCTCCTCCATACTATAAGCGGGTCACCGCCTGTTATACCAGCACCAGATGCTTTTATGTACAGCGCTTCTTTTATTATCTTAACAGTGTCGTTTTCATTTTTAAGCATCCATTCATCAGCGTATATTACGTCGCGTAACTTCTTCTTATCACTTAGAGGGCAGTAAACGCATCGCATACTGCATAATCCTGTTACAAACAAGACTAGTTTTGAACCCTTACTACATTGCCTGCACGCAGGTGATAACGAGTTAACATAAGCACTGTTGTTAAGCCATGGTACAATCCTTTTCATTACTCGTACAGTATGCATCCTTAGTTTTTAAAATAATACTATGGATGATACACTGGTTTTCAGCGTTGACAGGCAGCTCCTACTTAGATGCGATGTAAACTAAAAAAACATTACTAAGTGTGAGTCACCTAGATTAAAAATATCCTTTACCACCACCCATTATCTTTAAATTACAATATATTATCATTAATCGTATATTGTTGATCAGATAAACCAATAGAGGCATCCTACTACGTGTATTTGGATTAATCTGAAAAATATATAAAAGACTTGTATGTTCTCTAATAATAAAAAAAATTAGGAGTAGGTGAAATTGACTAATGATGTCACGTTTTATTAAAAGATTAGAGAAGAACATCAAAAGGATAGAAAGGAACATAGAAAAAGAGGAGAGACAGATTGCGCATTATAAAGATAAATGTGAACAAGGTAAAATCACTAAAGCTGATTTCACAATTAAGAAGAACACGATAGAGGAGAGGATAAAAGCATTTAAAGCTCGTATACGCACACTGCAAGGTTTAATCGCCAAAGAGAAAAGGCATTTAGAAGAAAAAGAACTAGAAAAACAAAAAAAACAAGAAGAGAAAGAAAAAAACAAGGAATAAAAAAAACCTGGATTCTTTTTTTAATCATACCTTATAGTGAAATCACTGTAATCCTCCATTGCTTCATCATCTTTCTCTACGTATACTTTTTTAACCTTAGCTAATGATGGGCCTACATGACACCATTTAATCATATCATTTATTTTATCCTCTTCACCTTGGAATACAGCTTCAACAGAGCCGTCATCCATGTTTCTAACCCATCCTTTTAAACCCAGCTCGTCTGCTTTTTGTTTTGTACTTGATCTAAACCATACACCCTGCACACGCCCTGTAACCCTCACCTTCACTCTTGTTTTCACTGTCGAACACCCTTCCTTCTCTTCTTTTTTTAACTCTAACCTATACTATGGTTTAAACCTGAGTATGGTCCTAGGAAACGGTATAGCATCTTTTATGTTATCTAATCCGCATATCCACGCGACAAGCCGCTCCACTCCTAAACCGTAACCTGAATGCGGCACAGACCCGTATCTACGTAGATCAAAATACCATTCGTAATTATCAACATTCTCCCCTGCTTCTTTTAACCTCTTCTTCATATCCTCTATATCCAAGCTTCTCTGTGACCCACCTATGATCTCACCGTAACCCTCAGGTGCTATCATATCGAAGCATAAAGCGGTTTTAGGGTCGTTAGGATCACTTGGTTTGTAGAACGCCATTATATGTAACGGGTAATTCGTTACAACTACAGGTGTTGAGAAGTTATTCATGAGTCGTTCCTCCTCTATTGTACGTAGATCCTTACCCCATTCAACCTCTAAACCCTCTTTCTCCTTTAGAATGTTCAATGCTTCTGTGTAAGTGATCGTTGGGTACTCCTCATAGGCAGCGTGTTCTATTTTTTTAATATCTCTTTTCAGTATTTGAAGCTCTGGTTTATGCTTCTCAAGCACTTGTTGTAGGATATAATGTACCTCATCCTTAGCGATCTGTATGACGTCATGTAGATCCATCCACGCAGCCTCCATTTCAGCCATCCAGAACTCTGATAGATGCCTGGATGTTTTTGATCGTTCAGCACGGAAAGTAGGGCCCATATTGTATATACGCTCTAACGCGAATATACCAGCTTCTGCGTACAACTGCCAGGACTGTGATAGATACGTCTTGTGATCATAGTATTTAACTTCAAATAATGTGGATCCTCCTTCACATTGGTTTGGTTGTAGTACCGGAGCGTCGAACTCGTAGAATCCTCTACTCCTGAAGAACTGATGAATAGCGCCAACAACAGTTGACCTAATCTTAAAAACCGATGTCAGCTTCTGAGACCGTAGCCAAAGATGTCTTTTATCCAGTAGGAACTCTGGGCTCTGATCCTTAACTATAGGGAACGGCTCTGCGAAATGAACAACGTTGAAACGAGTAGCTTGTATCTCGTATCCACCAGGTGCTCTTTTATCCTCTTTAACTACACCTTCTATCTTCACTGATGATTCAATTAATGCTTTCTCAGCGTCTTTAAACTCGTTATCTGGGAGATTACCTTTCTTTACAGTCACCTGGATTACACCTGAAGCGTCACGTACAATAATGAAGACTATGTTACCACTACTACGAGTCCTGTATATCCATCCTCTTACACGAGCTACTCCACCAGTTTTACCCTCTGTTAATATTTCACGTACACTCATCCATTTATCCTCTACCATACAAGACACGCTTCGCTTGATATTTTTTTATCTAGTAATCATCTTTTGATATAAAAAATATTAATATTAGAGAGTAGTATTTTTTTATGGTTCCTAATGCGTATCCTAGTTAGAAATGGACTGAGCGGGATTTGAACCCGCGGCCTCCGCCTTGCGAAGGCGGCGATCTTCCACTGATCTATCAGCCCACCCCTAATTTTATTATAATCCTCCATAAATAAAAAAATATTATGTGATTTTGTTTTTGTACTTATCTATCTCATCTGAATCTTTATTTTCATCTTTATTTATATGCTACTACTGCTCGGTTCTTAGCGTTTTTCAGAGCTTCTATAACAGGTAGTTTAGCACCCATTATATACTTCTCAAGTGCTCCTCCACCTGTACTGATATGTGATAATCTCTCTCTGAGATTTAGCTGCTCTATTGATGCTACAGTGTGACCCCCACCAGCTATAGTAAAAGCATTTGAATTAGCTATAGCTTTAAACACGTTTTCAGTGCCTTTTCTGAATAACGGGTTCTCAAATACACCGCATGGCCCTGAGATGAATATAGTCTTTGCTTTTCTGATCATCTCCGTGTATGCTTGTATAGTCTCTTCGCCTATGTCGAACAAGTTTTCATTAACTGGTAGATCCTTTAGTTTAACCTCTGCTCTTTCACCGTTTTTTTCAACAGCGAAATCCACTGGTAGATGAATTCTACTCTTGTAACGATCATATAGGTTCTTCAGCTCGTTGAATAACTCCGATGTACCCTCCTCAGTGAAAGCCTCCTCGTTTTTCCTACCAAGGTTGTATCCTATTGCTTTTAGGAAAGCATTAGCTGTTAAACCTGTTAGGAGGACCTCGTCAGCTATGTTGGATTTAAGTAGATGCTCTATGGTTACATTTACATCTGAGAATTTAGCACCACCGAACAGGAAGACTGATGGTTTCTCAGGGTTATTAACTGCTTTCTCCAGGGCGTTTAACTCTTTCTCCATGAGACGACCTGCACATGAAGGAAGCACAGTGGTGAAACCTATAAGGGAGCAGTGCGCTCTATGAGCAGCAGCGAACGCGTCGTTAACAAATAATGAGGCTAGAGGGTATAAGTTCTGCACAAGCTCTGATTTAGCATGCTCCTCAGGTGTCTTCTTCTCTGTTTCACCAGGGTATTTACGTACGTTATCCAGCATTAATACTTCTTCTTTTTTAAGGTTTTTTATAGCGTTCTTTGCTTTATCACCGTAAACATCATCGATGAATATCACTGTTTTATCTAATAGTTTACCAAGTGTATCAGCGTGTTTGTTCAATGATGTGAAATCCCAGCTGCCTTGTTTACCTTGGTGTGCTAGTATAACAGTTTTAGCTTTTTTATCTATAAGCTCTTTTATAGTTGGTATCGTTAATCTTATCCTTGTGTCATCGGTTATATCCAGTGTTTTTTTATCAAGCGGCATGTTATAGTCTACTCTTAATAGTACTGTTTTGTTTTTCACATTAAAATCATCTAGAGTGTTGAATGCTTTCATTATAAAAACCTCCACGTTTTAAACAGTATCAGGTTTATTTATATAAACCTTGATGGTTGATCCAGTCTATTTTATCGAATAATAAATAGTCATGTTTTAATACTGGTAATCCATATATATTTTTTTGATGATGAAAATAAAAACAACCCTAGTTTTTGTATGTCTTTTTTGTTACTATGTGTCTCTAACAATGCAGCGTGTAAAAATGATTCAAGTGAAAATGATTATAGTCTCAGATTAGTGGGAAGGGTTTTCCTATGCGGCACAGTCTCTGATCTCAAACAAAATAACACTTCGGTATCATTAAAAGGAGAGTCTTTATTTTCATTGACTATTATGCGTTCACCTATTGGTGGTTTCATCATATGGTCCATCTATAACAAAGGACAGGTTTTTTCATTTAACCTCTCAGGTTTCAAATTTCACGGTGTGATAACTGATCGTATAATAGTAGGGCGTTTTGTTTTAAGAGCAGGGTTAGCAGGTGTTGTAACGTATACTATGCTACTCATAGTAGTATAAAAAAAGAAGCATAGAAGAGAGAGTGTTTTTGGTTATTGGTTATGCTGCGTGGGTATTGGTATCCTCTGATTAGTGAATATGTAGTTAACCAGGTCAACGATCCTGCATGAGTAACCCCATTCGTTATCATACCATGAGAATATCTTAATCAGGTTGCCTTTTTCACCAATGATCCTTGTGTTTAAACCATCTATGATCGCTGAATGCGGGTTACCTATTATATCAGTTGATACGATTGGTTCATCAGTGTACTGCATTATACCTTTTAAGTCGTTCTGTGAAGCGTTTTTTAGAACGTTGTTTACCTCATCCACGGTTACTTCTTTTTTTAATGTACATGTGAAATCAGTTAACGACCCGTCAGGTGTTGGTACACGTAGAGCTATACCATCTATTTTACCTTTTAACTCTGGTATGACTAATGCTACTGCTTTCGCTGCGCCAGTAGTGGTTGGTATTATTGACAAGGCTGCTGCCCGTGCCCGTCTGAAGTCTTTATGCGGGAAGTCTAATAAACGTTGATCACTAGTGTATGAGTGAACAGTAGTCATGAAGCCTTGCTCTATACCGAACTCTGAGTGTATTATCTTAGCTGGTGGTGCTAGGCTATTTGTCGTGCATGACGCCATTGAGATGATATGATGCTTATCAGGATCGTATATGTGCTCATTCACACCTAAAACAATGGTTATATCCGGGTCTTTACCTGGTGCAGAGATTATAACTTTTTTAGCGCCAGCTTCCAGATGCTTAGATGCTCCTTCACGTGACCTGAAAACCCCTGTTGATTCGATAACCACGTCTATGTTTCTCTCCTTCCAAGGTAGTTTCAAAGGGTCAACCTGAGCGAAGAATTCAATGAATTCACCATTCACTTCTATACCATTTGACTTAGCGTTGACTTCACCGTTGAATCTACCGTATATGGAATCGTATTTAAGCAGGTACGCTAGTATATCAGTACTACCCAGATCGTTAACAGCTACTATCTCGAATTTTTTGCCATACTGTGAATGCTGCAGAGCAGATCTTAAAACGTTTCTACCTATTCTACCGAAACCGTTTATCCCTACGCGTATCATCCCTCAAACCACCTTTATCTAAGTGTTATCGTATCTATTCTATATAAGCTTTCCGTAGAGGTAATAAGGTGTGATATCTGTTATTTCAACATCTACGAATGAGCCTAAAGGCACGTTAGTGTTGATAACAACTGGTTTATACGTGTCAGTGCGGCCTACCCATGTGTTCTTTTTTCCTTTTTCAGTGACTAGTACGCGGTATCTCCTGTTAAGGTACTTGTAGTTATTCTCTAATGATATCTCTTGTGTTAACGCTGTTAGTTTAACAGAGCGGTCTTTAACTATACGTGTTGGTACACGTCCTTTCATTTTTTTAGCAGGTGTGTAAGGTCTAGCTGAGTAACGAGTAATGTTTAAAATATCAGGTTTTACCATGAGTACCAGATCCAAGGTTTTTTTGAATTGATAGTCACTCTCCATCGGGAAGCCTACTATGATATCTGTTGAGAGTGTCAATGTAGGGTAAACACTGCGGAATGTGTCAACTATTTTTATGAAATCATCAGTAGTGTAACCCCTGTTCATAGCTGAGAGTATCTCATCGTCACCTGATTGAACAGGTAGATGCAGGAATCGATAAACTTTATCTGATTTGTAAGCTGAGATGATGGATTGTATTCTTTCTTTAACAGTTGAAGGATTCATCATCCCTATACGTATTTTGAAATCATATGGTAAACTTGTTACCTTGCTTAGGAGGTTATTTAAACTAGTGTTTATATCCATACCATAAGAAGCTGTGTCTTGTGCTGTTAACTGTATCTCTCTGCATCCTTTTTTGATAGCTGATTCAACGTCTAATGTTAGCTCATCCTCCGGGTAGCTTCTTAGTTTACCCCTGGTTAATCTGGTTATACAGTACGAGCAGGTGGAGCAGCATCCCTCTGATATGAGTATCGGTGCTATAACACCGTTGTAGACTCTTGGTAGCCTTGTTTTATTATTTATCAACGTGTTTTTTATCTCGTTTTTCTCTACAAGGTCGTTTACATGGTGTATAAATTGAGGTGGAATCATCAATGCTTCTGGAGCTATACTCTTGACTAGATCCTGTTGAAGAGGGATCATGCAGCCGCCTATGATCATCCTTTTATTAGTCCTTCTGAGTTTCCTTATACGGGCGAGCATGCGCTGCTCAGTTGTCCCTATAACCGTGCATGTTAGTATTATTATTACATCAGCGTCATCTACCCTGTCAACTAGAATGTGTCTGTTATCCACTAGTATACCTTTGATTATACTCTCATCAGCCTTGTTAGCCGTGCAGCCGTAACTCTCAATATATACCCTCATAAGTGTTAATATAGAACATGGATCAAAATCTGTCTATTTAACCATGTCAGTTATCCTATTCTTTACAAAGTCTTTATCAAGGTTTGATAAGAAGTACCCTATTCTAGGTCCTTTATCTTTACCTAGTATTATTCTGTATAGGGATTGGAAGCACTCCTGCACTTGCATGTTCTCCTCCTCAGCTATCTGGTACACTGTGTTGTGTATCTCATCCGCTGTCCATTTTATGTTGTCTATCCTCTTGGAAAGGATCAATAGGAATCTATTCTGATTATCAGTTAATTGAGTATCTGGCGGGTTCTTCTGAACTGTGAATTTTACTGATTCAGGAGCGAACCTGTCAAGCCAGTATTTAACATGGTTTACACGTTGACGTATATGCTCTTCGTCTCTCTCTGATAGATCCTCTGGTATCTGCCCTGTTCTTTTTAGTATCTTTTTTATATGACTCCATTCTCCCCCTATTTGTATTAGTGTTACTAGATGACGATAAGGTATCTGATGTGGAGGTTTATCAGGGGTACTGTATGGTTGGGAGAGTTTGTATGTTTTTTCTATGTCTTTTAATCCTTTTGTCTCTGGTTCAACCTTGAAGTATACACGTTCAAACAAGTCGTATTCATCAACTAGATCAAGTATACCTAAACCAGGGTCGAATACTATATGCTTCTCAGGTTGATTACGCATGATCAGGAATCTTAACACCTCAGGTGGGGTTATTTTAAGCATCTCCTCAGCGCTTAGAGCTGTACCCTTAGAGCTGTGCATAGCTCCTTGTCCTTTAAGCATTATAAACTCGTATACTACTAGATCAGGGTGAGGGTAACCGTAAATCTCTTCTGATATCTTAGCTCCTGTTTCTCTTGCTCCTCCTACTGTTGCTAGATCCTTACCGCAGGGTTCAAACGTTACTTTAAGCATCCTCCATCTAGCAGGCCAATCAATCCTCCAAGGTAGTTTACCTATTCCTGAGTCACGTATATCGACCTCGCCTTTGTAGCCGCATGCGCATGTGTACTCGATGTTAGGGTACTCGTATAGTAAAGGCTGGGTGGTTGATAACCGACCGCAGTTCTCGCATTGCACGTTGAATGGTAACCAATCCTTTGGTAGTACGCGTTTAGATATGGTTTCAAGTATGTGTCTGATACGTTTAGTATTATCCAAAGCTATCTGGATGGATTCATTGTACATGCCTTTGTTGTACATTTCACTTGCCCTGTACACCTTGGGTTTAACACCTATCTCATCTAACGCTGATAAAAATGATTGAAGGTAATGATCAGCGTAGCTTTTATGATCACCGCATGGGCAGGGTATCTCGTATATTGGTTTACCGACGTGTTCCTTATACGAGTCTGGGAGGTAAGGGTATACTCGTCTTAACGGGTCGTAGTCATCAGCTACATAGATGAAATCAGCTTCCCCATTTTTTTCTAATAAACAACGGTACACTGCATCTGTTGTTAGTATCTCCCGCATGTTACCTATATGTATAGGGCCAGATGGTGTTATACCTGTGGCTAATACGTGTTCTCTTCTTTTTGATAGCAGTCTATCTGATATAACCTCAGCCCAGTGCATAGTTTCAATGTTCTCTCTTAGTTGTTAAAAAAAATAATAGTAAATATTTTTTATATAGCTCTTGCTCGTATCAATGATCTTAATGGTACACCATCAATATCGTTTCTCTCTCTTTTATTGAGTATGCATACACATAGTAAGGGTTTACCTTTCTCTGATTTAACTGCTTTTATAGCGCTTGATAGTGTCTCACCTGTTCCTACTACATCATCTATTAAAACAACGTTTTTATTATTCACTGTAGCGTAGTTTGAGCAGAATGCGCCTGTCTTCTCATGATGAGGTCTGAATACAGCTAACTCTAAACCCAGGTTATCAGCTATGAAGGTAGCATAGGGTATACCGTTAATAGCTATTCCAACAACTGTGTCAAGGTAGAATTCATTTTTAGATGATTCTTCTATGATTATATCTGTTAAAGCATCAGATATGCAGCTTATTCTAGAGGAGTATACACCTATCGACTTCCAACCTATCTTCAGATCGCCTTCAGGTTTTTTTTCTTTGCCTTTGTTTAGTAACCATATCGCTGTCTCTTTTGAAACGTTTAACTCCTCTGCGATCTCGTAATCTGTGAATCCACTTTGTTTATACTTTAATGCTTTATTTATCAGTGTTTCTATCTCTTTCATAGTGAATTACACCACCAACTATGAATACTTCTGCAATATTTAGATGTTTTCCTTTATATTTATCTGGATCTTGATTGGATATCCTCTTCTGGTTCATCTCATCTTTTTTTAATCTAATCAGGATGAGGTTAGAATGATTGGTTTTTTTGAGGGTTGTACCGTATTGATTGTTATTTTTCTTATAACCAAAATCAAATAAACCTAGAATTAATTACACGTCTCTTGTTAGTATGACTGTCGTGGTGTTTAGCTATAAGGATTTACTAAGTATCTTAGGGTATGATATCTCAAAGGATGAGTTAATCAACAGGTTACCGATGATAGGCGCAGACTGTGTTTTTATTGATGATGATACTATCAGTATGGAGGTTTTCCCTAATAGACCTGATCTCTCATCTGTGGAAGGGGTTGCTAGGGCATCACGTGCTTTCCTAGGTTTTAAAACTGGTTTGTGGTTGTACACTATAAAGAAATCAGATGTATCTATAACGGTTGACTCTTCAGTTAAAATGATCAGGCCTTTTGTATCAACTGCTTTGATAAAGGATGTACATATGAGTGATGAATTGATTAAATCACTCATGGATCTACAGGAGAAACTTCATCTAGGGCTTGGTAGAAACAGACGTAAGGTTGCTATAGGTGTGCATGATTATGATAAGGTTAAACCACCTTTCATGTATAAAGCAGTTGATCCTGATACTGTAGCTTTTACACCTCTTGGTATGAGTGAATCTTTAACGTTAAATGAGATACTTAAACACCATGAGAAAGGAGTAGAGTACTCTTTTATACTAGAAGGGTATGATAAGTATCCCCTTATCGTTGACTCTGAGGATAACGTGTTATCATTCCCACCTGTAATCAATGGTGTATTAACAGAGGTTACTCCTGAGACAACAAACGTGTTCGTGGATGTTACAGGCACTGATTTAAAGACTGTTAGATACGCTTTGAATATTATAACCACTGCTCTAGCGGAGAGAGGCGGTGTTATACATTCAACCATGGTTAATGACAAGGAGGAGCGGTTCGTATCACCTGATCTGACACCATCAAAGAAGCATCTATCAGTTAACACAGTGAATAAGATACTAGGTGTAAGTTTAGATGATGAAACCATTATAGATAGCCTAATGAGGATGGGTCACAACGCGGTTAAAATAAAAGATGATAAGATCAAAGTGGAAGTACCAGCATGGCGATGCGATATACTACATGAGATCGATCTGGTTGAAGATGTTGCTATAGGTTATGGTTATGATAAATTCATATCGACTCTACCGGAGGTGTTAACATTCGGGAAACCATTAAAGAATCAGGGTTTATATGATCTAATGAGGATTGTACTGATAGGTTTAGGGTTCAACGAGGTGACAACGTTCACGATCTCAAATAAAAATGATGAGTTTACTAAATTAGGTTTAGATTCAGGGGAATGCGTTGAAATAGAGAACCCTATAGGGGTGGAGTACTCGTGTCTACGTGTAAGTCTACTACCATCCCTGTTAAGGATATTATCTGAGAATAAGCATCATCCTTTACCTCAACGTATATTCGAAGTAGGTGATATTGTTACAAAGGATGGTAAAAACAAGAGGTATCTATCAGGTGTTATGATTGATGCTAAAGATGCTAACTTCACTTACTCTAAATCTGTAATCGAAGCGGTTATGCGTGAACTCCCAGGAGTTTACGAGATAAAAGAATCATCGCACCCTGCTTTTATACCAGGGCGTTGCGCATGCATCATAAAGAATAAACAGGAAGCTGGTGTATTCGGGGAGATTCACCCTAGGACTATAACAGATTTTGGATTAGAATACCCTGTGATAGGTTTTGAGATCGCACTGGATAGAGTGATATAACACTTAATCTCCTCTCCATCCACCTTTACTCTGTTTTTCATATTTTATTTCAGAGAGGGTGAAACCAATAATCTTTTAATATGCTACTTAATACTTTTTCTTTTTTGGTTTTGAGGTGTCTATGAGTATTCAATGTAGTAAATGCGTTAAACCAGCGGTTACGTATATACGATATAATGGTTCTCATCTATGTAAGGATCATTTTAAGGATTACTTTGAGAGGAGGGTGAAGAAGGATCTTAAAAAACAAGGTAAAACGTTTAACCCTTCTCTTATAGCTATCGCGTTTTCAGGTGGTAAAGACAGTACAGTTACAGTTCATATCCTCAATGAGTTATTTAAGAGTAGACGTCAAGTGGAGATACACGCTATAACAGTGGATGAGGGTATTAGAGGGTACCGTGATGAGAGTTTAAAAACAGCTAAAGAGACTTGCAGGAGGTTGAATATACCTCATCATGTTATCTCATTCAGAGAGGTGGTAGGAGCAACGATGGATGAGATAGCAGCGGTAAAGGATGAGGTTGGGGAATGCAGCTACTGCGGTGTATTTAGAAGACTATGTCTGAATAAAAAAGCAAAGGAGATAGGCGCTGATAAACTAGCTACTGGGCATAACCTTGATGATGTAGCGCAATCCATACTCATGAATTTTGTTAATAATGACTTAGAGAAGCTTGCTAGATTCGGGCCGCATCAGAGGGTTAAACCAGGTCTTATACCACGTATCATGCCTCTTCGTACTATACCTGAGAATGAGGTTATGCTTTACGCTATACTAATGAATCTTGATTTCCATTACGCTGAATGCCCTTATTCTACTCGTGCGTTGAGAGGGGATTTCAGAGGTGTTATAGATTTACTAGAGGAGAAGTACCCTGGGACTCGACATGGTATCCTCAATAGTTATGAACGATTAAAAGGCATGCTGCAGGATCAATATGGTACAGGGTGTTTAAACACTTGTTCTCATTGTGGTGAACCAACATCTCAGAGTACATGCAAAACCTGTGCTTTGTTAAAGCGTGTTAAAAAAATGAAAAACGAGAAGATGAGTAAACAATGAGATTATACTTGTTAGATTTATTTAACATCTACTTTTAATGAGCAGTATCTATCTAAATTTGCTTCTAATATATCACCTTTATGTATCTCACCTACGCCTTTAGGTGTACCGGTTAATATAAGATCACCTCTTTTAAGAGTCATTATCCTTGATAAGTAAGAGACTATGTATTCAACTGGGAATAAGAGTTCGCTAGTGTTAACTCGTTGTTTCTCAACGTTGTTAACCTTTAAAATGATCTCTATTTTATTCGGGTTGATTATACGTTTATTAGGTACTACATCGCTTATCGGCGTGAATGTATCAAAGCTTTTAGCTATACCCCAGGGTAGACCGTGTTTTTTTAGGTTATCTTGTATATCACGAGCGGTTATATCTAAACCGATGAGGTAGCCTAGTATATGCGTTTTTGCTTCATCGGTACTTACGTTAGAAGCTGTAGAATCCAATACCACCCCTAGTTCAACCTCATGGTGTATACACGAGGAGAACGAGGATGGTATCTTTACAGTACCGCCGTTGAAGATTATAGTTGTATCAGGTTTTATGAAAAATAAAGGATCCTCTGGTGGTTTAGAACCCATCTCATACGCGTGATCCTTATATGTTCTGACTAGGCAGATTATCTTACCTATTCTTATCCTCTTATTTGATCCTTGTATCCTGTAGAATGGCATATCATCTTAGACTTATATCTAAATTAGGTTATCTTTTTTTGGTGTGACCCGTAAGATTCTACTTTTCATGGTAACAAGTGTAAAGAATCATGGTAATAGGTGTACAATAAGATGTTTATAAGATGAGTCAGAGAGTAAATAACTAGTGAGGGTGGATTGATAAATATGAAACGGTTGTTTGTTAAAGCATTAAAAAACCTTTTTGACATGGATAAAGAGGATGCTGTAGCTGTTGCTAGAACAATTGAAGAGGCTTTTAACGGTAGAAATGAGATTGAGGATATGAGTATCGATAAGCATGTTAGATCCTTATTCTATGAGCTTCACAGGCAGAAGTTACTCAAGCTAAGACGAGAGGAGATAAAAGAAAAAGGTAAAATAATAAGGAAATTCTACTGGTCATTTGACATGGATGGTATACGCGTAGGCTCTGTTAAGAGTTTCAAAGAAGACCCTTACATTATCTATCAGAAGATACCTCCTAAAGCTTGGGTTAACCATAGATCATACTCCTCTTAGAGAACTATATTTAACTCATTGATCTATATCCTTATTTTATATTTTGTTTGTGTTTTCTTCTTTTTTTACGCGTAACCCATAAAAATTGGTTGCACCCGTATTTTTAGAAAAACATAAAAATAATCAGTGAATAAGAGCGATACATGAAACCAGTCATTGCAGTATGCGGGAGTGACAGGGACGATGAAAACCTGTCAGATTATGCTATTCACGTAGCTGAGCGTGTAGGTTTCCTTATCGCTAAGCATGGTGGTGTACTAATCTGCGGAGGACGTGGTGGCGTAATGGAGGCTGCATGCAGAGGAGCTAAAAACGGTGAAGGTTTAACTGTGGGTATACTACCATACTCTAAGGAGGAAGCGAACAGTTTTGTTGATATTGTTATCCCTACAAACCTTGGTAATATACGTAATTATCTAGTAGTGGGAGCAGCTGACTCTGTTATAGCTATCAGTGGTAGATGGGGTACTCTAAATGAGATAACATACGGAGTGATTACAAAGAAGAGGGTTATACTAGTTCAAGGTACAGGTGGATGCGTGGATCAGATAATATCATCTGGGTTATTAAAGGGTACTCAACCTGGCTACCATATTGTTAGGAGTGCTGAGGAAGCTGTGGATAAGGCTTTTTCATTATAGATAGTAATTATTGTTATTATGTCATTTTGACAAAATAGTTAGAAATATTTATATATAAAATTAAACAAAGTATAACATGAGGATCTGGATTTATTTTTATATCCTTTTTCCTCCATCTCAACTAACCGCCGTCCAGATCCCATTCCCTCCTTCTGACAACGTTTATCAATCAGATGATTCTTTCTTAGAAGATACTATTCGATCCGCTTCAGCTTTAGCCATCCAATCTGAATATCCAATACTAATAAAATGCCAGTAAAGGGCATCCTTGTACAATTCAAGCAGATCATTATTTTCCATTAAAATATACCCCTATATTAATTTATTTATTATTTAATATTTAAATTTTTCTTAAAATAATTTATTATAATAATTTTTATTTATATACTTTTATCGCGTTAACACCTTGTGGTATATTCATGGATTTAGCAATAGGTCGGCATTTAGTTCTTAACATATAAACTATAGGTTTATAGTCAGTCTCTGAGAACGATTCATAGTTGGCCATACCCTTACATATGATCAAATCAGTTTTATCTAAGGCCTCTTTTAATCTTTCAGGTGGTTTATCAAGATCCACACCAACTGCAAATGATCCTGCTGATAGTATCTCATCTACGTAATCCTCAAATGATAACCCCTCAACATCTTTAACAGTAGCGTCGCTGAGTACAGGTTCTCCTTTAGCTACAAGCGAGATATGCATCTCTTCATTGAAGTTTTTCAACTCCCTGCATAATAATCTATCGAATACGACCTCACCGCAATTATCAGTGAAGAATAATACACTACGAGACGATCTTAATAACTCCTTGAAGACGTCGTAATCATCAAATCCTAAACCCTCATTTAATAACCGCTCAAACAAAACATCAAGCTTATCAGGCTCTGATACGCCTCCCTCTATACCAAAATCTAACGTGTTACCGATAATTGCTATGATTATACTGGTTTTAAGCGGATCAGAGGATTTATTAATCAACTGTTCAGCTCTTGGTATTAATCTTCCAGCTATCAAGTTACTACGTCTCTTTAGATTACGATAAGGATCAGGATCATCTAGTATGTCATATACAAGCCTATGGATTCTTGTAGCTATCTTGGCACTGCATACATCTGGATCATATATCATAGAGAGTTCCCTGCACACCGACTTTATCACTTCTTTTATCTTATCCTCATCTTTGGTTGATAGCCCAGCTTCGAATATAACCCTCTTGATTATGCACGGTACGCAATCTGTTGATATCTTCATCTTGATATTCACCTTATTTAAGTAACACAAACAGTATTTAAAGACTTAGTGAAAAGAGAATAGTTGAAGGATTTTTTGGATGGGAAAGCGTGGAGGTGGTGAGGAGAGATGGGAAAAAATAAAGTTTACTTTCACCATCCAAAATCATCCTTCCTATATTATATTATTAATCACAAGTATATAAATCTTATTATATATTTTATATAGTATTTTAAAAATGTTGAATACTACGGTTTTTTATTCATCTATGAACACGGGTTTACGTTTCCCAAGAAAAGCACTCATACCCTCTTTTTGATCCTTAGTCGAGAAACTCAAGGAGAATAAAGCTGTTTCAAGTCGGCAAGCTGATATAATATCAGTCTCCATACCAGTGTTAACCAGTGATTTTATAAAACTGATCTGAAGGTTAGATTTACTCTTTATCTTATCTGCAAGTGCTAACGCCTTTTCCATGAGCTGATCAGGCTCTACAACTCCGCATACTAGACCCATACTAAAAGCCTCTGAAGCATTCAAATATTCACCTGTAAACAGCATCTCCTTAGCCTTCATTTTACCTATTAATCGAGGTAGACGCTGTGTGCCACCGAAACCAGGCGGTATCCCCAGGTTAATCTCAGGTTGACCTATAACCGCTGTTGTAGAGGCTATAGCGATATCGCATGCCATCATAACCTCACATCCACCACCTAGAGTGTAACCGTTAACAGCTGCGATAAAAGGCAGTCTCGATTTTTCAATTGAACCTATTAACTCCCCTCCTAGCTCTGAGAATGCTTTAGCTTGAACCGGTGTCATATCCTTCATTTCGTTTATATCAGCACCAGCAATGAATGCTTTTCCTTCACCTGTGAGAATCACTACTTTAACTTCTTTATTTTTTTCAAGATTTTTTACCGCTGTTATAAGCTCATTTATCGTCTCAGTGTTAAGAGCATTCATAACCCTTGGTCTATTCACTGTTATTAAAGCTACACCTTCATCCTCCTTTACTATGATGTTCTTGTAAACCATATTTACCTTACTCCTTCTTGTATTCGTAGAATCCTCTACCTGTTTTTCTACCTAGATAACCAGCTTGCACCATCTTCTTCAACAACAAGCAAGGACGGTATTTAGGATCATTATAACCTTCATAGAGTACAGATAGTATATTCAACGCTGTGTCTAAACCTACAAGGTCAGCTATCTCTAATGGACCCATAGGATGATTCATACCTAATTTCATGATATTATCTACTGATTCAACTGAGGCTACGCCTTCTTGCACGCAGAATATAGCCTCATTGATCAACATGAATATAAGACGCGTTGAAACAAAACCTGGTGAATCATTAACTACTATAGGGGTTTTACCCATTTTCACAGATACTTCTCTTATTTTATCTATGGTTTCTTCAGATGTTTTTAAACCTTTCACCACCTCCACTAGGTTTATCATAGGAACCGGGTTCATGAAATGCATACCAATAAAACGATCAGGTCTGTTTGTAACTGATGCTAAATCCGTGATAGGTATAGTAGACGTGTTAGATGCTAATATGGTTTCTTCTTTACAGTTTTTATCGAGTAATCTAAATAAATCTTTTTTCTTTTTAACATCCTCAGTTATAGCTTCTATTACTAAGTCGTCATGATAAACATCCTCGTATCTAGTCGTAGTTTTAATACTAGCTAGAACCTTCTTTTTATCCCCATCAGTCATCTTACCTTTCTCTATGCTTTTATCTAAGAATCTATCTATCTTTGATACTGCTTCTTTAAGGTAATCCTCATTTATATCAACAAGGTTGACTTTATACCCTGATCTAGCCGCTACAATCGCTATCCCATGCCCCATTATACCAGCACCAACTACACCTATATTTTTTATTGTTGCTCCTCTCAATTTTAACTCACCTCTGTTAGTTTCTTTTATAACTCATCTCTCTATTATCATGGAAACCGCGTGGCCTCCACCTAAGCAGATCGTAACTAAACCTCGTTCCTTGTTATACATCCTTAAAGCGTGGATGAGTGTTACCAGTATACGTGAACCACTAGCACCAATTGGATGACCAAGCGCTACAGCTCCACCATGGACGTTATACTTCTCCTTAGGTACACCTAATGTTTTAATAACAGCTACTGACGCTGAAGAGAAAGCCTCATTATGCTCAAAAAGATCGATATCATCAACGGTTAAACCTGCTTTGTCGAGTAAGGCTTTCACACCTAATATCGGCGCCTCCATAACGTACTCTGGTTTAACACCAACAGTGTTATAATCCTTTATAGTGACAAGTGGCTCTAAACCGATCTCTCTTGCTTTTTTCATACTCATTACAACAACAGCTGATGCACCATCAGTTATCTGAGATGCGTTACCAGCTGTTATAACACCATCCTCTTTAAAGAATGGTTTAAGCTTGGAGAGAGACTCGATACTAGTATCCCTGCGTATACCATCATCAGCTGAGAATACAATGTCACCTTCTTTCTTATTTTTGATTTCTATGGGTACTATCTCCTCCTTGAATTTACCATTATCAGTTGCTTTAGCTGCTTTCTGATGACTCCATAAAGCGAACTCGTCGCATTCCATCCTAGTTATTTTGTATTTCTCAGCGATGATTTCACCTGTCATACCCATATGGAAGTCATTATAAACATCCCATAAACCATCATGCACCATAGCGTCTATGATTTTACCATCAAACAATCTGTAACCAAAACGAGCTTTATCAAGCAGATAAGGAGTATTAGTCATGCTCTCCATACCACCTGCGACTACGCATTCCGCATCACCTGATTTAATAACTTGTGCAGCTAGTATAACAGCTTTTAATGATGAACCACAAACCTTGTTTACATGCAAGCATCCAACACTATAAGGGAGACCAGCTTGTATAGCAGCTTGCCTAGCTACATTCTGCCCTAGACCAGCTGATACCACGTTACCCATTATAACCTCATCTACATCCTCCGCTCTGATACATGCTCGTTTTATGGATTCCCTGATCACTATACCACCTAGTTGTTGAGCTGAGAAACCTTTAAGCATACCGTCGAATCTACTCTGAGCTGTACGAACAGCTGAGACTATCACTACCTTCTCCATACAATTTTTAACCTCCCTGTAGTTATTTTTGAGATAGTCATCACATTAATGCTTTAAATTATTTTTTATGATCAGTTACTGCAAACTGCTTACGATTATCTTTTTTCAATTTGAGTGGATATGATCTACATCCATGAATAATAACCGCGCTGGATCACAAAAACTTTTTTATCTGTATGTGCAGTCACGGTAAGATGTAATGCTCGTATTGATTCGCCTTGTATCTCTTTACAAGACTCTTGTAAGTCTCAGCGTTTGACCTGTTCATATCACGGAAACCAGGGTCCTGTTTAACTATTTTACCTGGTACACCCAGTACAAGACTGTTTTCAGGTACCTTCATATCAGCGATCACCAGAGCGTTAGCACCTATTATAGAACCACTACCTATCCGGGCGCCATTTAAAACCGTTGCGTGTATACCTATCAAACAGTCATCCTCGATCACAGCGCCATGTATAACAGCGCTATGCCCCACTGTAACGTTCTTTCCTATCCTCACGCTATGACTAGTATCAACATGTATAACACTGCAATCCTGTATGTTTGTACCATCATCGATTATAATCTTATTTTCATCACCGCGTATAACCGCATGTGGGAATACACCGCAGTCTCTACCTATAGTGACGTCGCCTATTATAACAGCACTAGCTGAAATATAGCTTGACGGGTGAACTGAAGGCATAGATTCTTCAACCCTGTATTCTTCCATTTTTATTTCTTTAGTGTAACCCTAATGAACTCTTCTATATTTTTGTTTTTTTATTTTACTGATTCTTTTGTCTTTTTTCTTTTCACTATTCGACTGAGGAAACTGGTTGATCCTTTTTTGTTTTCACCGCGTTTAGGTATAATCCTTTTAAATAATCCTTTTATCCCTTTGGGTTTTGTCTGTTCTTGTTGCTCTGGTTCAGCTGACTCCTGTTTTTCTTTTTTTCTTGAAAACAGATGGGTTTTACCCTTCTTTTTCTTATCTTTTTCTACCTTAGGGAAACCTACTAAACTCCCTTCATCATCTATCTTTAATACGAAGGTGTATTTCGGTTGTTCAACCCATAATTCACCTAGATTCACTCCATTAAGAGTTCTCTCTCTGAGTTTTAACCCTCTTAGTAGTTTTCTATCTCGTTTTTTAATCGTTAAATCCTTAGGTTTTTTTATCTTTTGTTTACCATGGATCTTGTATTCTTTCACTAGTTTAGGTATCCTTGGTTTTTTTTGCTTCTTTATTTTTTTAATTAAATAACTCTTTTTTTTAACTGGTTCATCAGCTGCTTCTTCATCTACTGATGCTTCTTCTATCTTGTTTTTAACTCCTTCAATCTCAGGTTTAACCTCATGAAGGGTTAACTCTAAATCCCTGAATTTCTCCTCTAACTCCTCAAGTTCTTTGAACATTTTAACGATTTCACTATGGGTTTTTACATCTGGTTCATCCCAGAACTCCCATTCCTCTAATTCATCCATCTCTCATCTCACTTGGGGTTAATATTCAATGTAATGTAAATAGTTAATAATAAAAAAACCTATCCCTCATATACACACTGAGGATAATACCCAGTAGAAATAAACGTTTTATATTGTTTAAATCATTACATGTTGATGAGATATTCCAGTTTTTACTTAAAGGAGGGTAATAAATGGGTAAAACAATAATAGAGAAGATATTCGAGAAGCACTCAGATGATAAAGTTGAAGTGGATGAGATCATAGATCTTGATATAGATGTGCGTGTAGCCCGTGATTTCGGAGGAGCGAATGTTATAAAAAACCTAGAGGATCATGGTCTCTCTGTTAGTGATCCTAAAAAGACTTTTTTCACTTTTGATTGTAACCCTGGAGGATGCGATCAGAAGTACGCTATGAATCAGCACCTCTGCCGTTTATTCGCAAGGAGGAACAATATAAGAGTCTTTGATATTGACAGAGGGATAGGTACACATATTGTATTAGAAGAAGGTTTAGTAAAACCAGGGTGCACTTTCGTATCAACAGATTCACATGCTAACATACTAGGCGCTATCGGGGTTTTCGGTCAAGGTATGGGTGATATAGACATCGCTCATGCTTTTGCTTATGGTAAAGTATGGTTCAGGATTCCACCCACTGTTAAGATCATCCTGAAAGGTAAACCATCAGCACAGGCATCAGCTAAGGATATAGTGCTGAGGATGCTACGTGAACTAGGAGCTAACGGTTTATTAGGGTACTCAGCTGAGGTTTACGGCGACATCGTTGATGATTTAACAGTTGATCAAAGAATCACTATAGCATCCATGGCTACTGAGATGGGTGGTATCATCATGTTCTTCCCTCCGAATAAACACGTTGAAGAATTCTACAAGACGAATTTTAATAATACCATACAACCTGTACACGCTGATTATGATGCTTACTACGAGAAGACCGTTGAGGTTGATATTGATAATCTTAAACCGCAGATCTCTAAACCTGGTCACCCTGAGGATGTTGTAGATGTAGATGAGGTATCAGGTACTATCATAGACTCTGGTTTTATAGGTTCATGCACTAACGGCCGTTTTGAAGACATGAAGGCTGCTGCATGTGTACTAAGAGGTAAACGTGTTGCCGACGGTAGAGTACTAAAAATTGTGCCTGCGACTGATCGTGTATGGAGAGCATGTTTAGATGAGGGTTTATTAAAAACATTTAAAGAAGCTGATGCTTTGATTGGTTCAGCTGGCTGCGCTGGTTGCGCTGCTGGCCAGATAGGTCAAACCGGAGCAGGGGAGGTAACCATCTCAACTGGTAACAGGAATTTCACAGGTAAACAAGGTAAAGGTGATATATTCCTAGCTTCACCTGAGACTGTCGCAGCGTCTATAGTATCAGGATGTATAACAACAGCTGACCGCATAAAACACAGATGCAAAGAATTCCCAGTAGTTAAAACAAATATAAAAATAAAAGAAGATAAGAGTAAACCATCATTCAACGTGGCTTTAAGTGTTGAGGGTAGAGCATGGGTGATAAAAAAGGATAATATAGACACTGATATGATATATCATAACCGGTACTTGTCAGTTACTGATATAAAGGAGATGGGTCAGTACGCATTCAGTAACCTTAAGGGTTATGAGCATTTCGCTAAGGAGATGAAACCTGGTGATATCATAGTAGCTGGTAGGAATTTCGGTTGCGGTAGCAGCAGACAGCAGGCTGTAGATTGCTTCAAATCACTGGGATTAGGTGCTATAGTCGCTGAGTCATTCGGTGCTATATATGAACGTAACGCTATAAACAGCGCTTTACCTATAATAACAGCAGAGGACATAACAAGTAGTATAGATAATTTCGATATCGTGCATGTTGATTTTAAAACAGGTAGGATAACTGATAAGACACAGGGTAAAATATATCAAGCTAAACCCTTCTCTAAGGTTCAAATGAATATATACCTTAAAGGTGGTTTATTAGGGAGGTGAAGTATTATAGGGGCAACATTCGCTGAGAAGATATTAGCAATATACAGCAACAAGAAAGAAGTTGAAGTCGGGCAGATAGTCACTGTTAAACCTGATCATGTACTAATGCATGACAACGCTGCAGCTATCATAAAGAAGATCCAACCTGAGCTTAATGAGTACGGGGTGTACAATACTGATCTACCTGTTATAGTATTGGATCATGTTATACCAGCATCTGATGAGAAGACTGCTTTGAATCATAAGATCATAAGGGAATTCGTCTCAAAATATAAGATAAAGAATTTTTTTGATATAGGTGCCGGTGTATGCCATCAAATAATGATAGAGAAAGGATTAGCGCTACCAGGTAAGCTTATACTAGGGAGTGATTCTCATACCTGCTCTTATGGCGCTGTAGGAGCGTTCTCCACTGGTATCGACCGTACAGAGGCTGCTGCTCTCCTATTAACCGGTGAGACATGGTTAAAAATACCTCACAGTATAAAGATCACGTTAAAAGGTAGATTAACAGAAGGAGTATACGCTAAGGATCTCATATTAACCATTATAGGTGAAATATCAGCCTCAGGTGCTGATTACTGCTCAGTGGAGTTCCATGGTGATGTTAATCAACTAACAGTGGATGATCGTTTCACCGTAGCTAACATGGGTGTTGAGATGGGTGCTAAAAACGCTGTGTTCCCACCTGATGAAATCACTGAGAAGTACTTATCATCTATTGGTGTTAAAAAACAATCATACAAAAAGATTATACCTGATGAGGATGCTGAGTATGTAAAGGAGTTTAATTATAATTTAGATGATGTTGAACCTGTTGTATCCACGCCTCATAGTGTTGACAATGTTAAACCTGTATCAAAGGTTGAAGGTGTTGAAATCCACCAATGCCTTATAGGTACTTGTACCAATGGTAGACTCTCTGATTTCAGGGTAGCAGCTAGCATACTTAAAGGTAAGAAGATACATCCTAATGTTCGTTTGTTGATTCTGCCTTCCTCGCAGTATGTTATGCGTGAGTCTATTAGAGAAGGTTTGATGGATGTATTCCTCTCAGCAGGAGCGGTTATACTACCACCTGGATGCGGACCCTGCTTAGGCGCGCATCAAGGAGTATTAGCACCTGGTGAACGATGCTTGAGTACATCTAACCGTAACTTCAAGGGTCGTATGGGTTGTAAGGATGCTGAGATATACCTTGGTAGCCCTGCTACAGTTGCTGCTTCTGCTTTGAAAGGTGTGATCACTGATCCGAGGAGTGTGATGAAATGAGGATATGGAGATATGGTGACGATATAAACACAGATATGTTGTTCCCTGGGAAATATACTTATACTTGTAGTACACCTGAGGAGATTAAACCTCATCTTTTGGAAGATCTTGACCCTTCTTTCGCTAAACAGGTTAACAAAGGTGATATCATAGTAGCTGGTAGGAATTTCGGTTGCGGTAGCAGCAGGGAGCAGCCTGTTGTTGGTCTCGCTGCTGTTGGTATACAAGCTGTTATCGCTGAGAGTTTTGCGCGTATATTCTTCCGTGCAGCTATAAATCAGGGTCTCCTCTTGATAGAATGCCCTGAGGCCGTACATGCTTACAGGGAAGGCGATGAGATATCTATAGACGTGGATAAGAGCGTTATAAAAGTAGGTGACAGGGTTTTTAAATTCCCTAAGCTACCAGATGAGATCCTAGCGATAAGAGAAGCAGGTGGTTTATTACCCTATACACGTTTAAAACTAAAGAAGAATAAAAACAAGAGATGATCTATCAGGGTATCTAATGGTTAAAACACGTTGTATATATCTAATGTTTCAAAGAATTCTTTTTTGAAGTAGTACCCATACTCTGTTTTTTCGATTAACCCTTTCTTCACGCATAACTCGATTAGTTCATCAACAGTTATATCCTCGTTTTTAACCTTGGATTCATATCCTTTTTTCCGATACGTTCTCTTATTATATTTATTTTTCATTTTTTACCACCTCGTTCCATTACATGTTATTTGTTGTTATTGTTCATGGTATAGTTTGACATTATTTGTATTTAAATTTAATTTGTTAAAAAGTCAAAACGGCTAAACGACGAGGGTAACTCCACAGGTATAAATAGAGGTGAATCCTTTAGAAGAGAACAACTCATATAAAAAAAAAGAGAAAAAAAATGAATTAAAGATTCAT
>Ga0209162_1000624_pt1 | contig 38130 bp, 35 predicted proteins | sample YNPNPMetaG_FD_187121 | JGI IMG/M metagenome (GOLD analysis project Ga0209162, IMG submission 187121) | Anoxygenic and chlorotrophic microbial mat microbial communities from Yellowstone National Park, USA - YNP NP MetaG (SPAdes) (version 2) ...
GGGATTGAATTCACCGCAAAGAACGCAAAGGGCGCAAAGATTTTCTATAGCTCTTTGCGTTCTTTGCGCCCTTTGCGGTTTTCCAACTGCACAGGTCGCAACTTTGGGGCACACCCCTCAAGGACCAGGGTTGACTTGCCGGCCTTTTAGGGTATAATGGCGCGGCATTGACGATAATCTGGAGGACAGGATGCCCAAGAGGACGTATCAACCAAAGAAACGTAAAAGAATGCGCACACACGGCTTCCGAGCTCTGATGTCAACCGCCGGGGGCAGGCGCGTGCTCAAGGCCAGGCGGCTGAAGGGCCGCAGGCAGTTGACCGTGCAAAGGGAATGGGCTAAAAAGCTGAACTGGAAGGAAAGCGCCCAGCGCCCACGCCGTCGTGTCTGAGATTGCTGAGGGATGGAACGGCGCCTCAGGCTGCGGAAAACAAATGATGTACGTAAAGTTTACAATGAAGGACGGTCATGGGCACACGCTTTGCTCGTCTTGATCGCCAGACCGAACGGTCTGAGCTTCACCCGTGTGGGCGTGGCGGCGAGCCGCAAACTGGGCGGTGCAGTCGTGCGCAACCGCGCCAGGCGGATGCTGCGCGAGGCAGCGCGTCACCTCTATCCACGTATGGCGCCCGGGTGGGACATAATGCTTGTCGCCCGCCCTCCGATCACCAGGGCACGGGAACCCCAGGTGGAAGAAGCTCTGATCTCGCTGCTGAAACAGAGCAGGCTGGGTATAGAGCAGAGCACAGACCCCGAGGGCTGAGCATCATCCTGCTTGCCCTCATCCGCACTTATCAACAAACCCTGTCGCGCGTCTTACCGCCTTCATGCCGTTTCATCCCTTCCTGCTCCCAATATGGCTACGAGGCTATTTACCGTTACGGCGTCTGGCGTGGAGGATGGTTGACCATCAAGCGACTTGCTCGCTGCCACCCTCTAAATCCGGGAGGATATGACCCGGTACCAGATTTAAGGAGTAAATAATTGAACCCGCATCGAAGTGGTTATCGCCTCAGCACCCTGGCAGCACTGGCCCTGCTTATGCTTACCCTGAGCGGCTGCGCCAGTGGAGTGCATGCCACAAGCTGGACCGGCCTGACGGTCAGTGACGATCTGTTGTATCTGGCGGATCTGACGCAAGTCAAATCGTTGAACAGCGCTGACGCCAGCGTCGTATGGTCATTTCCCGCCGATCCCAGGAAAGACCCACGGGGTGTTTTCTACATCACTCCGATAGTGTACGAGGACCGTGTGTTCGTGGCCTCGGAGGTACCTCCCACTGGAATGTTTAGCCGGTACAAACATGTCCTGTGGGCCCTCAGGCGTGAGGACGGCATCCCGTTGTGGAGTTTTGATATTGCCGCAGGCCCCTATGTCGAGAGCGGGGCCCCGGGTGGCAGCCTCTTTGTCATCGGTAACAGTGATGGCAGTGTGTACGCACTCGACGTGGACAGCGGTACTCTGCGCTGGAGTTTCTCTACCGGCCATCGTGTCTGGGCGTCCCCACTGATTATCTCGGATACGGTTTACATCGGTTCGATGGACCGCAATCTCTACGCGCTCAGCTTGAGAGATGGAAAGGAACGCTGGCGCTTTCATGCGGGTGGCGCCTTCGCTGCCACGCCGGCACTGTGGAACGATACCCTCTACATTGGCGCTTTTGACGATCGGTTCTATGCAATAGACATGCACACAGGAAGAGAACGCTGGAACGTCGCCGGCGAGAACTGGTTTTGGGGTAACCCCGTCGTGCACAACGGGACAGTCTACGCCGTGGACGTCAACGGCAACGTCTATGCGCTGGATGCCACAAGTGGTGCACAGACATGGAAACGTGCACTCGACGTGCCGGTGCGAGCCGGCCCGGCCATCAGCAGCGATGGCTCCCGGCTCTTACTGGGTGGCCGTGATGGCGTCCTTTACGCCCTGGATGCGGCTGATGGGATTACCCTCTGGTCGCAGAAGGGGGAGGGACAGATCCTTTCCACGCCTGTGGTGAGCGGAAACGTGGTATACGCATTGTGGTTGTACGGCCCACATCGCCTGCGGGCATTTCACACAGATAACGGGCGTGAGATATGGGCCTATCCCCCTGCCCAAGAAAAGTAGAGTAACTTGTATACTATTCAGCGCTGACTGAAGTCACCCTTCTTGGGCCTGCGGCCGATGGTCGGCCTTCGCCGACCAAGTCTCCAGACGCGCATATAAGGATTGTCGGCGCAGGCCGACAACCGGCGCGAAGCGCCCGGGGAGGACGATTTCAATCGGCTGAGTAGTTACAAAGTAGAAAGGATTTGCCGTGTTCGACTTTCTCGCTTACCCTATGGCGAACATTATCCTCCTGTTGTATAAACTCCTGGGCCACAGCACTATAGCCGCCATCACCGCGCTTACTATCCTTATTAACCTGCTTATTTTGCCTCTGAATCTCAGCCAGCAGAAATCGGTTCAGAAGATGCAGGAATTACAGCCAGAGCTTCAGAGGCTGCAGAAGAAATACGGTAAGGACAAAGAAAAACTGGCTCAGGAACAGATGAGGCTGTACCGCGAGGCCGGCATCAATCCTATGGGTGGGTGCTTACCCCTCCTCATTCAGATGCCAATCTGGTTCGGCCTGATCGGGGCGATCCGCTATTGCATCCCTTCCACACCTGTAGAGGTCTTCCAATTTTCTCAGCATATATATAAGTGGCTGCCCGGCGTGATAGGACTGGTGCCCCTCCAGAGCACCTTCCTGGGTATGGACCTTGGGCAGCCTCCCAATCCTGCCCAATGGTGGTCGTACTCGCTGCCGCTTCTGGTACTGGTCACCACCTGGCTGCAACAGAAGCTCCTGACGCCCCCTACGGCCGGTGATGAGCAGTCGCAGGCAGCGATTATGAACAAACAGATGCAGATCATGATGCCGCTGATGTTTATGTTCTTCACACTGCAGTACTCGACAGGCCTCTCCATCTATTTCATCATTTCCAGCCTCATCCGCATCGCACAGTACTACCTTATACCGGCCAGTCGAAACGGAGGGCGGGCTGGCGCAGGTGACAAACGCTGAAAAATTCGCATTTAGAGCCTGGAATGGTTCATCATTGGTTGACACTTTGCGTTACGCCGGATGCCGCCCGATTGAAATCGGCCTCTTGGGGCGCTTCGCGCCGCGCGTCGGCGCAGGCCGACCAAAGGCCTGCGGCCCTACAGGCTGTACGGGCGAGGTGCATCTCGCCCCTACAGTCAGCGTTGCAGGCGTCCGATTTTCGAGGCAGCCCAAAGTGTAAACCAATTTCGAGGAGAAAATGAACCATCCCTAGAGCCTGTCCAAAAAAGTACCGACGAATCCCTGTGCATCGGTATAAGCGGCATAGGGATGCCGCCTGTACGGTTTTTCGGAGTGCGTCTTAAAGCCTCGCGCCAGGAAAGGCCGGCTGTGATTTGTTGCAAAGCACCTGACCGCACAGGTAGAAAAATTCTCTGGGCAGGTAAATACGGAGGGTAGATATGGATACAGAGCGGGTATTGGAGGTAACCGGTGCGGACGTCGAAATCGCTATTGCGAAAGGGTTAATACGCCTGGGGGCAAACCGGGATGAGGTGGACGTCGAAATACTCGATGATGGCAGACGCGGGTTGTTCGGAGCGGGCGCGCGCGAGGCCAGGGTGCGGCTCCGGGTGAGGGGCAAATCCCCTCAGCCGGCTCCGCCGGTCGCCTCACCACCACCGGCACCCGCAAGGATAGAAAAGGCCAGGGAGAGTGGGGGCGTGAAAGATGAAGTCGAGACCGCCCGAAGCGTGCTGCTTGAGTTGCTGGACCTGCTGGGCATAGAGAAAGCCCGGGTCGAGGTGCGGCGGGCCGAACCGGCCAATGGAGAGGAAAAAGCACCCCTCATCCTCAATGCACGCGGGATAGGTGTGGAGATGCTGATTGGGCGTCGTGGGGAGACGCTGGCTGCGCTGCAACATATCACGCGGCTCATCACGAGCCGGGAGCTGGAGAGCTCTTCCAATCTGGTGGTGGACATAGACGGTTTTAAAGCGCGGCGCGAGCAGGCACTCCGGCGTCTGGCCCAGCGTATGGCTGAGCAGGCGCTCCGCACCGGCCGCACGGTGGCGCTGGAGCCGATGCCCCCCCACGAGCGCCGGATTATTCATCTTGCCCTGCGCGACCATCCCCAGGTAACCACACAAAGCGTAGGAGAGGGGGAACGGCGCAAAGTCACCATCATCCCGCGCTGTGAGCCGACCGGGTGAGCCTGCACAGCAGAGTCCCAGATGCCACGGCCTGTCTCTCCTGTCGAGCTGGATTACTTAGTCATCGGCCATATGACCCGTGACCTGGCCCAGGTAGGCGAGGCTATTGCCGGTGGGACGGTTTCCTACGCTGCCCGTACCGCGCTCGCTCTTGGCTGCCGCGTGGGCGTCATCACCAGCACCGGCCCCGACCTCGATCCAGCGCGGGTGCTTGATGGAGTGCACATCGTCCGCTCCCCTGCCATTGCAACCACTACCTTCGAGAACATTTACTCGCCGACAGGCCACCGGCAGCAATTGCTCCACAGTGTCGCCAATCCCCTTACTCCAGAGCTATGTCCTCCTGACTGGAGCGTCTCCCGTCCCTATGGCATTGTGCACCTGGGGCCTGTGGCACGCGAATGCGCCACTGCGTTCATACATGCCTTTGGAGACGCATTTATCGGCGTGACCCCCCAGGGCTGGATGCGTAGCTGGGATAGTTCAGGATATGTGCATGCCTGTCGGTGGGACGAGGCGGAAGCCGTGCTTGCGCGCGCTGACGCTGTGGTGCTGAGCGAGGAAGATGTGCAGGGCGACCGGCTGACCATCGCCCATCTCGCCGCGCAGACCCACCTGTTGGTCGTCACACGAGGGGCAGAGGGTTGCTCCCTCTATCTGAACGGACAGGTGCATCACTTTCAGGCATTTCCCGTGCGCGAGCTGGACCCGACCGGCGCCGGTGATGTCTTCGCCGCCGCCTTTTTCGTGGCGCTGCGCCGCAACGGCGACCCATATGCGGCTGCGCGTTTCGCCAACTGCATTGCCGCTCACTCGGTAACGCGCACAGGGTTGGAGAGCGCGCCCACGGCAGACGAGGTGATCTATTGCCAGCACCTCGTGAGAAGCGCGGGCCTCTAGGCACCTGTCTGTCCAGGCTGGCACTAATCGCCCTTCTGATGTGGGCAGTCCGTCCTGCCCCTGTGCGCATTCCTCCTGGCCCCCCTTGTACCGTAGCCACGCTGAACCCACTGGTCGGCGTCCATACGCGCCTCACCGACGAAGTAGAGGAATGGAAAATTCAGCGCACGCTTCAGATGGTGCGCGAAATGGGCGCTCCATGGATTGTCGAGTTCTTCCCGTGGCCCTATATTGAGCCGGCAGAGGGGGTTTTCGTGTGGGAGCACAGCGACCTGGTGATCCAACATGCCGTAAATCAGGGACTTACTGTGATCGCGCGCCTGGGTTGGACGCCAGCGTGGGCCCGTCCCAGGGAGACAACGCTCACTTACCTTGATAGCGATCACTACGAAGCTTTCGCTGGCTTCGCTGCCGCCTTTGCCGCTCGTTACCGGGGAAGTGTGCGCCACATTATTGTGTGGAACGAACCCAATTTGAGCTTCGAGTGGGGATATCGGCCGGTGGACCCGGCGGAGTATGTTGAGCTGCTGCGGGTGGTCTCATCCCATGTTCGCGCTGCCAACCCGGAGGTTAATGTACTGGCGGGTGCACTCGCCCCGACCTTGGAGCCGGAGGGAAGCGCGGAAGGTCTGAGCGATCTCATATACCTGGAGCGGATGTATCAGGCCGGCGCGGCCCCTTATTTCGACGCACTCGCCGTACATACCTATGGACTGACCTGGCCTCCGGAATCACCTCCGGCGCCTGACAGAGTCAATTTTCGCCGTGTTGAGTTGCTGCGCCGGGTAATGGAGGCATATGGCGACGGAGCGAAGCCGATCTATATCACCGAGGCGGGGTGGAACGACCATCCCCGCTGGACACACGCTGTCAGCCCTGCGCAGCGCATCCACTACACAATCACCGCCTACGAGTGGGCTTACCGCAACTGGCCATGGTGCAGATGTGTCGCTATGTGGGCATTTCGTTACCCTGTTCCCACATTCAGTTACCAGGATTATTATGCCTTTATCACGGCCGATTTCGAGCCTCGGGTGATCTATCTGGAGGTACAGAAGTACACGCAGGGATTGAATTGAAGAGCCGAAGTGCCGGGGGGCCGCACTTTATGGCGGAGGCGTAACCGATGCCCGGGCATAACACCTACATCCTGCTGTACGTCTGGGCCACCCGGCACAACTTAGCCGGTAACAGCGGCATAAGCATTTCCCACTCGTCAGGCTCAAACACCCGCAGCAGCAATAACGAAATCGCGTAGGCGACCAGGCCCACCACCAGTGCCGCCGGTACGGAGAGGTGGGCTGCCGTCCACACCACCCCACCCATCACCAGGCCGGGGAGCAATGAGCGCCCTATCGTCCTCAACCATCCCAAAGGACCAAGCTGTCTGTGAAGGTCGGCGCAGAAGAGCACCAGAAGCAACAATTCCCCTGCGACAAGAACCCACGCCGATGCCAGATAGCCATACTGCCCCACGAAAAGCAGGTTCGCCACCAAAGCGAAAATCACACGTGCCCCAGACGCCAGAAGTACGTAACGTTGCCTGTTAAGCGCAATGAGCACATAGTTGGTCAGGCTATTTATCCAGCCGCTCAAAATAGACCAGATCAGAATACGTAACACGATCGCACCATGTGGCAAAAACTCCCGCCCGCTGAGCAACCCCACCAGGGGGGTGGCCAGCAGCGTCATGCAGACAGCCAGCGGGAAGGAGAGCAGCACCAGCAGTTTGACCGAAAGACGGTAAGAGCGGAGCAACCCACTCCGATCATCGGAGGCCAGGCGGGAGACGACCGGAAATACCGCCACGGTGAAAAAAGCGGGGATGATATTAAGGGCATCCACCCACTTGCGGCCGGCATCATACCAGCCGACCGCAGCATCACCCTGGTACGGTTTGAGCAGCAGCACATTAACCCCTGGAAACAGTGCCTGCAGCAGCAATGAGACCATCAACGGCCAGCTCTCGACCAGCATTGGGCGCAACGAAGGCCAGGCGATCTCCGGCCTTTCGGCCGGCAGGCCCTGCCAGATGGACTTCCGGGCGAGAAAAGCCAGACATCCCAGGGTCACACCATTGGTCAGAATTGACGCCCCGGCCACTCCGGCAATGCCCAGTCCACCTGCCAGCGCCAGCACTCCAAGCGTCACCTTAATGATTGTGGTTACCGTCTGGATGGCAGCGGGATACTCGTGTTTCTCGCAGGCGCGGAAGAGAGCGGCCAGACCGTTGGCAATACTGCCCGGCAACAGCCCCAAATAGAGGAGTGAGACGGCCCAAATCGTTTCCGGTGCAAGCGGCGAACCCATCGTCTGCCAGCCCAGGATAAAGAGCCACAAGGCTGGAGCCACCACAATGAACAGCAACACACGCAGGACCGTTGTGTGGAAGAAAAGCACATGTCCCTTCGCCCGCTCCCGCGCCGCCTCGCGCATCAGATACATGTCCAGTCCGAAATTGGCAACAATATCGAACCAGAGGTAAACGCTGACCGCCCAGGCGTATCTACCTGTGCCGACCGGCCCGAGTATGCGGGCCATAAGCGCTGCGAAGGCAAAATCAATGGCCCTGTTGAACAGATTCAGGACAATAGGGGCAATGGAGTTCTTCGCCACCCGGCGCACAGTACTGACATCGTCCTCCTGGCGGTAGAAGAAGCGCCAGAGGTAAAGGCCGCTCATGAACAGCACGGCCATTATGCCGATAAAGGTGATGAATGCTCCGATCTTAACGCTATCGGGGCTGTATTTGAAGCGGACACTATAAGCCCCAGGCTTCTCCAGCAGAACGCCACGGAATATCCCGTTGACCCGGTATAGCGCAAGCTGCGACCAGGCTTCTTCCCCGGCCTCCAGTGGGCGCACAAAGGCTTTCCAGCCCGGGAAAAAGGCGTCGGCCAGGATGAGCCATGCTGCCTGGTCAACCTTTGCCTCAACCTCTACCTCATTCAGTGTGTAACGGACTACGCGCTGAGGGGTGGCGACGCCCGGCTGTGCCAACATATCATCAGCAGAGAAAGCCGGAAGGGTATCGGCCTCGAGAATCACATAGTTACGTGGATCGTAGCTCTGCACAGCTCTGCCGAAGTCATCCGTAACCAGCGTCGCCGTTTTGGGTAACGTATAGGACCGGGGCATCACACCGAGGTTCTCATATACGGATACGGCATTATCCCGATACACCAGCCTGTATTTGGGATTGGGTATTTCCACCTCGGTGATGACGTACCTGACGTTCAGCAGGTCGGTGAGTGGGCTGTCAAGGCTCGACCATGTGCGAAATGAAGCGATACGGTTGTATTGGAGTTCATCCTGCGGTTCGATCAGCTTCATATAGTCGGCGTACTGGCGGGTGAAAAGCGAGTCATAGCCCGCGACACACTGAAGATCGTAAAACATCCCCACATTAGCGTTCATTGTCTTGGTGGTGCCGGGAGGGGTGAAGCTCGCATAACGCCAGAGCGAGGGATCCTGCCGCAGGAATGTGACTACGGGGGGGAGATAATCCAGCAGCGCATGGTCCACTGCCGGTCCGAAGCCGGCACCAAAGGAGAGCAGGTCCAAAGCCAACAGCCCCGGGGCCAGGAATTCCCATACAGGTCTGCGCCAGGCAAAGATCTGGCAAAAGCTGACACGCAGCACTATGCCGCTCCCCATCAGCAGCAGGCCGAAAAGGGCGACCCAACGGAACTCGTAGGAGTAAAAAGCGCGGTGATCGGGGAAGGCCTCAGGCGCCTTTGCCAGTGAGAGAAAGGCCCGTTCCACAAAAGGCTCGACGCCGGTAAAAAACAGGCGACTGAGCAGCAATGCTGTCAGTGTTCCCATCCCGCCCCAAAAGGCCATTGCACCGACCCAGGCAGTGAGCGAGGAGGGCGCATCCAGCAAGAACAGCCGTTCCAGAGTCTTACGTGCTCCTCTGGCACTCTTTAAAGCGGATACACGTTGCGACACTGCACTGCCTGTCCGAATGGCTTCGGCCCCGAAGCCGGCCAGTACCGCCACAGACAGTGACAGCGGAAACACCCAGCGGAAGGGAGAATGTGACTGTTCCAGTCCTGGCAATGCGTAGATCAGAGCATAGAGCGGTGTGCCGAAGACGCACCCGAGCGAGAACAGCGCCAGCAGCACAAAAAATGCCACCAGTCCAGTGCTGCTTTTGTATCGCCGGGCTGTTACTACTGCTATAACCGATAACAACCAGGGTAGCAGGCCCAGATAAGCTGCCCCCTCGACATAATTCTTGATCCCCCAGTCCAGGTATTGCCCATCTTCCAACGCAGGCGCGGGGACCCACCGCCAGAGAAACAGATCGAAGTATCCGTGCTGAGTTGGTCCCCCGAAGAAATTGGGGATGGCGAAGGCAATCAGACGTCTGGGGGGGTAGGCCCAACCCAGCACCTGCTGCAGGGTTGCTGCTGCTTCCCCGCTGCGGAAGCTCCCTTTGACCACCTCAAAGTAAGGGATGAGCTGAACGGCTCCCAATGCCAGCCCCAAAAGCACCATCAGCACCAGCCACCCGGTGGGACGGCGTATCTCCCTCAACCAGCCGCTTACCGCGCTGCGCCACTGTTTGTGCTCCTCAAGATAGCGATCTGCCAGCATACTCATAAGGCGCCATACCACATACGCGCCAACAACCAATGCCACAAGGTAGGTGTTCTCGCCATGGCCGGCAAGTATCTGGCAGCCGATTCCCATAGCCCCCAGCACGGCCCATGGCAGCGTTGCAGGGCGTTGTCCGAGCGCGGGCTGGTGACGGATCACCAGTTCCGCCATGGCCAGGATGAACGGCAGCCACGACGCTCCAGCCACGATCATCGGATGGGGCACTGATGAGATGGCCATAAAACCGCTGAGCTGGAACACGATCCCGCTGATCAGCCCCCCCAGACGTCCCATACCCACCACCCGGGCGAACAGGAAGGCAAATATACCTGCCAGCCCCAATTGCAACCAGGCAAAGACCCCGTAAGCCCGCCATAGGGGCATAATGTAGAAAAGCAGGCTCAGTGGATAGAGCGCCGAATGCTGGCCATTGGCCAGAAACGGGTGGCCGGCAAAGAGGTATGGGTCCCACAGGGGCAGCTCGCGCCCGTTGATTGCCTCGATGATGAGATGCTTCCAGGCATAATTTTCCAGAATCAGGTCAGAGACCAGATGATTGTGAGGAAAACCAACGCCCAACGATGGAGCTGCGGCCCGGTACGGTTGAAACAGAAAGAGGGCATCTACCGGCAATAAAGTGCGGTTTCCCAGGACCACAGGGGCAAACAACAGAAGGGGCAACAGAAGCAACAACAAACAGATGCCCAGCTCGGGCAATACTTTATTCACCCGCCGGTAACTCATCTATTTAATCGCCTGGCAGGGCACAGATGGTGATGACGGCGGCGCACTTCCCACACCCGCAACGCTGCCTCGATTTTGACTGCCATTGTCATCTTGGAACGGCCGACACGTCGGTCCTCAAAGTATATGGGGATCTCCAGCACCCGGTACCCCAACCGTTCGGCTACATAAGCCATTTCGACCTGGAACACATAGCCCTGGGAGCGAATTGTATCGAGATCAATTACAAGCAAGGCTGCTCTGCGCCAGCATTTGAACCCGGCCGTCACGTCCCTGACGCGGCATCCCAGGATAAGGCGGGCGTAGACACTGTTGGCCCACCAGGAAAGCAACCAGCGCCCCCATCCCCAGTGCTCATCTGTTCTGCCGCCTTTGACATAGCGGGAGCCTACAACAACATCGTAATCTTTGATGTGCTCCAAAAACAGGGGGATATAGGCGGGAGAATGGGAGAAATCACAGTCCATCTGAATGATGGGATCGGCGTCGCGCTCCAATGCCCAGCGGAAGCCGTCTATGTAAGCCCGCCCCAGTCCTCGTGGTCCGGTGCGATGAAGGACGTGCAATCGTCCCTCATACCGGGAACTCAGCATGTCGGCAATGCGCCCGGTACCGTCAGGAGATTCATCATCTACTATCAGAATTTGCAAATCGGGGATGCCCAGCGCGAAAAGCGCCTGGCTCATCGGTGCGACGTTATCGGCCTCGTTGTAAGTGGGTATGACAACGAGCGGGTACACCGATTAGCGCGCTCCCAGGGTGAATTCTCTGGCATTTATAATGGCTCTCTTGAAGCTGTCCAGGCTGGGCCAGGGCTGAGATGGTGGGGTCAACACACCTATAGTCACCGTCATATATGGAATGTTTAGCTCGGGATCCGTCTTGCAGGCTTCCAGATCTGCACGCGGGTAGAAGAAGGCTACCGCCTCATTTAGCCTGGCCACAAGCGCTTTGCGTACGGCTGCCACTTTGGCCGGCGCAATAATGACGAAGAAGTTGGCGTCGTCCAGGTGGCCTACAAATGCTTCCGCATCACCGCTTTCGCTGACGATGTGGCTTAACATCAGGCCAATGGCACGTATCACATCGTCACGGGCCACGAACCCGTAGACTTCGGCAAATTCCTTCAGCCCGTGCAGTCCTACCGACAGGATGGCCCAGTTGGAGGTGTTCATCAGTTCATGGAGCCGCTCGTCGGCCAGTGAGGAGGCGGGGAGACCGGTGATCGGATGGGATAGTCGCTCCATGCTGGAACGGCGCAGCACATTCCGCACACGCAGACGCAGTTCCTGGACATCAAACGGCTTGGTGATATAGTCCACAGCGCCGAGTCCCAGCCCGGCCAGCCTGTCTCCCCGCTCGCGCCTTTCAGTAAGGAAAATGACCGGGACGTGCTCGGTGCGCCGATGAGCACGCAGACGGCGACATACCTCGTAACCATCAATGTCTGGCAGGCGTATGTCCAGCATAATCAGATCGGGGACCTCTTTCTCCACGAAAGAGAGCGCGTCACTCCCCCATCCTACAGTGGTCACCTCATAACCCTGCGCCTCGAAATACGAGGTGAGCATTTCTGCGGTGTTTGCCTGATCCTCTACAATAAGAATGTGAGGAACCGCAGCCACGTTCGTACCCTCCTTCCATCCGTCAGATGGCTTGCTACCCTATCGGCTCCTTGTAGATAGCCAACACACAGGCATCGCCACCGGCCGCCACGCACTCGATCTCTTCGACACGGAATTTCAAACCACCACTGACCCAGTATAGAGCCTCCTCGGTCAGCCCTTTGGCTGCGAAGCAGACAGGGCGATCGGAGGTACGGCCCCAGCAGACCGGACAGGGCTTCATAGTGTAGGCGTAGTACTCTCCCTCATCCGCGACGGTGCTTTTCTGGTCACTGAACTGGGTGAAGACCATCGCCATAGCAGGCAGGCCGATCTTCAGTTTGGCGCTCAGAGGCAGCATACGGAACGCCAGGTCTCCGACGCCGACCATCGCGCCCATCTTTTGTCCGCCCCTGGCAAAGCCTACCCGCCCGGCACGCAATTGCAGACCACGCCCGCCACGCGGCCCATACATCTCCTCCAGTGCCCCACAGAGCGCCGAGAAATCAGCGAAGTCGAACTCTTTATTCAGGTTAGTCGGTGGGTAATTATCAATCAGGTGAGAGAGACCTGCCAGGTTCAAGATGGCGTTCAGCCCATTCTTCCCCATGATCTCTTCCATTGCCTCCAGCATGTAATGGACGATCATATTAGGGTAATAGTACCCGCTGGGAGCAATCCGTGGCATCAGTTCTCTCTCACTGCGCAGGCGATCAAAGCGCTTAGAGCCTATCCGAAAAACCGTACAGGCGGCATCCCTATGCCACTTATACCGACACATAGGGATGCGTCGGTTACGTTTTTGGATAGCACTTAACCTATCGGCTCCTTGTAGATGGCATAAGTGCAGGCCTGGCCTCCCATGGCCACGCATTCGATCTCTTCTACCCGGAATTTCTGCCCTCCACTGACCCAGTGCAGGCCTTCTTCCAGCAGGCCTTTACCGGCGAAGCAGATAGGGCGGTCAGCGGTACGGCCCCAGCAGACCGGACAGGGCTTCATAGTGTAGGTATAGTACTCTCCCTCATCCGCGACGGTGCTTTTCTGGTCGCTGAACTGGGTGAAGACCTTGGCCATCGCGGGCAGACCGATCTTCAGTTTGGCGCTCAGAGGGAGCACGCGGAATGCCAGATCGCTCATACCGACCATCGGCCCCATCATACGAACGCCCTGGGCGAAGGAAGCACGTCCAGCACGCAACTGCAAGCCGCGCCCGCCACGCGGCCCGTACATTTCTTCCAGCGCCCCGTTCAGAGCCGAGTAATCGGCAAAGTCGAACTCCTTGTTCAGGTTTGCCGGCGGGTAATTGTCGATCAGGTGGGAAAGGCCTGCCAGGTTGAGAATGGCGTTCAGTCCATTCTTCCCCATAATTTCTTCCATCGCCTCGATATAGATTCGGGCGATCATGTTAGGATAATAGTACCCGCTAGGTTCGATCCGTGGCATCTACAGCCTCCATCTGGTATCTCGTCCGCTATGCCCCCAGGATAGCCGCCAGGTCTTCAGATGCGCGACGCATATCCAGAAAGAGCAGTCCTAGCTTTGTCTGCTGACGGGCCAACACGGTCAGGACGGCCTCCTCACCGACGGCACGGAGTACGACGTACCCGTTCTCTCCCTTCACGTACACTTCGTCCAGCATGCCGCGCCCAAGCTCCCCGGCGATACGCTCGCCCAGCGAAAGCATCGCTGCTGACATCGCGGAGACCCGATCCTCCTCCACTCCTGCCGGAAGGGACGAGGCTATGGTCAGGCCATCCACACTCACTATCGCTGTCGCCTCCACGTCCGGCGTGTTCATCTGTAGTTCCTGTAAACGCCTCACCAAGCGCTCGGTTCGGGACCTCTCTACCATATATGGTGCCTCCTCGTTTTTACCCTGGATGAAACTGTGTACACCGGCTGATTTTACCTCACAATATTCTATTGCGCAAATGGAGTGGCTCATAATTGGTTGACCCTCTGAGCTATGTGTCGGCCTGCGTCTGCGCGCCGGTCGGCGCATGGCAGGGGTGCAGCGCACTGCGACCATGCATTCGGCGTCAGGCGGCCGATTTTTTGAGGCAGCCCAAAGTGTAAACCAATTTCCGGAGCAAATGAACCATCCCGCGCAAATCAAGCATAGTGATTGGGTTAATGCTTTACCGGATAATGAGAGGTGGGATAGAATACCTGCCCTCCCGCAGGTTCAGGCACAATGGCCAGACCAGGACACACCTCAATGGTTACCTGTATCGGTTGCCGGTCCGGTTCTGAGCTGCGGGAGGGTCAGGGTGAGCAGTTACTCCATCGCGTTATGTCTGACAAAATCAACCAACTCATCCACTCTGGCAAATGCCAGTGCGGTAACTGTGTCTGCTGCCCCGTAGTAGATCGCCACACGGCCGGTAGCGCCATCCACCAGGGCCGCGCAGGGGAAGACCACATTGGGGACATCACCCACGCACTCGTATAACCTCTGCGGTGACATCAGATAGGGGGCAGCTCTTCGGATCACCTTCCATGGCTGATCTAGGTCCAGCAACGCCGCGCCCATGCTGTATACGAAACCATTGCAGGAAGTGAGCACGCCATGGTAGATCAATAACCAGCCCTCGGTGGTCTCAATGGGGGTAGGACCGGCGCCGACCTTGGTACTTTGCCATCCTGCCGCGGTGCCCATCACGAAGCGATGGCGTCCCCAGTAACACATGTCTGGGCTTTCGCTATAGTAAATGTCGCCAAAAGGGGTATGTCCCCGATCGCTGGGCCGGCTGAGCATGGCGTAGCGGCCGTTAATCTTGCGCGGGAACAACACGCCGTTGCGGTTGTATGGCAGAAAGGCGTTTTCCAACTGGTAGAATGTCTCGAAATCGTAAGTGTAGCCCACCCCAATGGTCGGCCATCCGGCGTAGGCATTGCACCAGGTGATGTAATACCGGTCCTCGATCCAGACAACACGGGGGTCGTAACCGTAGATCCAGCGTCCAACCTCGGGGTCATCGCACTGCCAGTGAATACGCCCGGCCTCGATCTGCCAGTTGAGTCCGTCTTCGCTGAAACCCCGGTGGAGTTGCATAAAGCGTCGCCTGTCATCGCAACGAAACACTCCGGCAAATTTGCCCTTGAAGGGCACCACTGCGCTGTTGAAAATGCTGTTGGAGTTGGGGAGCAGGTCGCGCGGGATGATCGGGTTGCCGCTGTAGCGCCAGACCACATCGCTGCATCCTTGCGGCCGCTCCTCCCAGGGAATATTCGTCAAAGGCGGGTAAGTCGTAACCAGTGTTGAACTCATTGTGCTTCCTCCTCATGTGAAGTGACCGTCACCCTACGGGCGGGTGGTATACTCCCCATACGTTGCGCAGCACGGAGCAAATCTCCCCAAGCGTACATCCGACCTCCACAGCCTCGATGAAAAGCTCCATAAGCGGTGCGTCTGAACTCCGGGCACTCCGCTCTATGCGGGAGAGTATAGCGGAGACACGCTCACGATCCCGGCGTTCCCGCAGTGCTGCCAGCCGTGCTCTTTGTCTTGCCTCGACAGCAGGATCAACTACCAGGCGCCGTACCTCTACGAGCGGCTCGCCCACCTGGTACCTGTTTACGCCCACAATAACACGTTCGCCTCTCTCAATCTCCTGTTGATAGCGATAGGCTGCGTCGGCGATTTCCTGCTGGATATACCCCTGCTCGATGGCCGACATGGCGCCGCCCATAGCGTCTATCCGGGCGATGTATTCCTGAGCCCGGTGCTCGATTTCATCTGTAAGATACTCGATTGCGTAGGACCCACCCAGCGGGTCCACCGTGTTGGTAACGCCAGACTCATACGCAATTATCTGCTGCGTACGCAGGGCAATGCGCACCGACTCCTCCGCAGGCAATCCTAAGGCCTCGTCCAGAGAATTGGTGTGCAGCGACTGGGTGCCGCCCAACACGGCTGCCAGCGCCTGGAGTGTGACCCGAATAATGTTGTTTTCCGGCTGCTGAGCGGTGAGTGTCGAGCCGGCGGTTTGAGTATGAAACCGGAGTGCCCAGGACTCGGGATTCCGGGCAGCGAACCTCTCTCTCATAATGCGTGCCCACAGACGGCGGGCAGCGCGGAATTTGGCGATCTCCTCGAGAAAGTCCATATGGGCACTGAAAAAGAAGGAGATGTGAGGGGCAAAAGAGTCCACCTCAAGCCCGGCATCGGTGGCAGCCTGCACATAGGCGATCCCATCGGCAAGTGTGAAGGCCACTTCCTGGACTGCGGTCGCGCCCGCCTCACGTATATGGTAGCCGCTGATGCTGATGGGATGCCATCTGGGCATCCTGCTCACACAGTAACTAAAAAGGTCTGTGGTAAGACGCATCGAAGGGCGGGGTGGGAAGATGTAAGTACCACGCGCGACGTACTCTTTAAGAATATCATTTTGCACTGTACCACGCAATTGTTCCGGGGCCACCCCCTGTTCCCTGGCCACGGCTATGTACATGGCAAGGATGATGGCAGCAGGTGCGTTGATCGTCATGGAGGTGGAGACCTGCTCCAGGGGAATGGAAGCGAAGAGGGTGCGCATATCGTCAAGCGAGCTGACGGAAACGCCGACACGGCCTACTTCCCCTGTTGCCACAGGATCATCTGCATCGTAGCCGATCTGTGTGGGCAGGTCAAATGCGACAGAGAGACCGGTCTGCCCCTGCTCAAGGAGGTATCTGTAGCGAGCGTTTGATTCTTCGGCAGTGGCGTACCCGGCGTATTGACGCATCGTCCACAGACGCCCCCGGTACATGGTTGGATATATTCCCCGTGTGAACGGGTACTGGCCTGGAAAACCCAATGCGGACAGGTAATCCACCTGGACTTCGGCAGGGGTGTAGACAGGCTGCAGGGGTATACCAGAGGCGCTGGTACGGAGGCCACCATCACGGGCAGCAGATAAGGCTTCTACGTTCATGTTCAACCTCCCGATTGCAGCAGCCAGGTTACGGTTGGTACCGGATTGCCGGAGTCTCGCATGCTGCGAAAGACCGGTCACCGCGGTGTCAATCGCCCGGCTCTGACGTCCTCCTGAGCTTTCTCGTAGTCCTCCAGTTGGCCAATGTCTATCCAGTACTCGACGATAGGGAAGGCAACCACTTTACGCTTTTCTTCCAGGAGCTTCTCGATGAGGTCGGTCATGTCAAACCTTTGACCCTGCGGTATGTACTGATGCACCTCCGGTTCCAGCAGGTAGATTCCGGCGTTGACCAGGAAGCTGAGCCGGGGCTTTTCGCGCAGCCGATGCACGCGCGGCCCCTCGCACTCTACGACGCCATAGGGCACCTGCATATCGTAATGGCGGACACCCACGGTCAGGTCGGCGCTCTGTTCACGATGGTACGCCAGCATGGCCCGGAAGTCCACGCGGGTCAGAATGTCGCCGTTGATCACCAGTATTGGCTCCTGCGGGGCTTCCATCAGGCTCAACGCGCCAGCCGTTCCCAACGGGTGTTCTTCGTTGACATAGTCGATTTCTATACCGAATGCGCGCCCATCGCCGAAGTAGGAGGTGATTTTATCTGCCAGATAATGCGTCATTATGCTGGCACGGCGGATGCCGGCCTGGCGCAGTTGTTCGATGATCAACTCCATCAATGGCCGGTCACCTATGGGCAGCATGGGCTTGGGTAGCTCCTCGGTAATCGGGCGCAGACGCTTGCCAAAGCCCCCAGCCATGATCACAGCCTGCAGCGGCAACGTTTGTTCCGGGAGCAGATCTTCCATGGTGACCAGGTCTACAACGTGCCCGCCACCATCCACCACCGGCAATTGACGGATCTTATGCTTGCGCATCGTCTGCAAAAGCTCATCGGGCGAGGCACCAGGGTGCGCAGTGACAGGACGGGGGTAAAGTGTCCCGGCCTTACGGGCCAGCAATTCGCTTACCGGTGCATCCAGACTGCCCCCACCAAGGATGAGACGACGTATATCGCCGTCGGTCACGGTGCCCAGGAGACGACGTTCTTCGTCCACGACCAGCGCGATCCCTTTCGCGCCACGGTCAATGGCCGCCATAACCATGCGCACGGTGTGCGTGGGCAGCACGAGGATATGCTCCAGATCAGCCATCTACTCTCCTTATGACACGTGCTGGCACGCCCGCCACGACCACGCCGTCTGGCACGTCCTCCACGACCACGGCCCCGGCGCCCACGAGCGCACCCTGCCCGATACGGATGCACTGGCGGATGGTCGCACCGATCCCTATGTGCGCACCATCGGCGACAGTCACGCCGCCGGCCAGCTTTGCGCCGGTGGCGATGTGGACGTGGTTACCGATGACGCAGTCGTGCTCAACGATGGCCCCGGTATTCACGATCACATTATCGCCCAGGCGGGCGGACGCGTTGATAATCGCCCCGGCCATTACCGTTGGCCCGTGTCCGAGCTTTGCCGACGGGGAGATGACCGCCTGCGGGTGGAGCGCAGCAACGATCTCGAAGCCCAGACCACGGGCCAGCTCGTAGAGTCGCCGGCGGGGGCGTGTATCTCCTGTACCACCCAGGCCGATGAAGGCATGATGCACGCCCTGCGCGTACAGCCCGGGCAATAAATCATCGTTGCCCAGCACCGGCACACCGAGCACCCGGTCTCCCCATAGCTCACGCCGTGGATCGAGCAGGCCGGTCAGCTCATACCCTCTGCTAAGGCAGAGGATCTCAATGACCACGCGGGCATGTCCACCCGCACCGATGCCAACAACACGCATGCTCAGGTTTCGTAGAACCGTTTACGCAGCAACCGATCGTTCAGCTCCACTTCCTTCAGCCGCTGAACGATCCGCTCTGCTGCATGCCCATCACCATATGGGTTGACCAGGTCGGCCAGCCCGGCACGAAATTCCGGCGAGGTGGCCTTACGGATGCCCGCGATAATCTCGTCTCGCCCGTATCCGACGTCAATCACGTTCTTCCCGCGCGTCCGGCCCTGCTGGCGGGTGCCGATGTTAACCACCGGCAGCCTGAATGAGGCCGCCTCGATGATCCCACTGGAGGAGTTGCCGACCATTGCAGCGGCCAATCGCATCGCGCTGACATACCCTGGCGTCCCCAGATTGACCACCACCTGGACATGTGGGCGGGTAGCAGCGTACTCGCGGGTCATCTGGATGATCAGGCGGCTGCGAGCATCGGCGTTGGGATAGGTGAAGACCGTCACCATGCCAACTTCGTCCAGTGCTGCCAGCAACTCTCTCATCTGCGTCTCGAGCTGTTCGATCTCGAGCGTTACCGGATGGTAGGTGACGAGAAGGAATGGTGCGGAGAGGTCAAGTCGGAAGCGCCGCTCCAGTTCCTCGCGGCTGAACGGGCGGGTGCTGAGCAGGCCGTCCAGGCCAGGTGAACCGCTGACTGTCACCCGCCACGGCTCCTCGCCCATCTGGATCACCCGCCGGGCGTACTCCTCTGTGGCGACAAAGTGGAGGTGGCTCATCTTGGTGATGGAATGGCGCAGGGCATCGTCTATTGCTCCCAATGTCAGCTCTCCGCCGTGGATGTGAGCCACAGGGATACCGAACGGCAGCGCCGCCACCACTGCCGCGTGCATCTCGAAGCGGTCACCCAATACCAGGAGAATGTCGGGGCGGAAACGGGCATACGCCTGAGCGAAGCCGATCGTGCCCAGCCCCATAGACTTGGCGATCCCCTCCGGCGTATCCGACGAGAGCAACATCTCCACCCGTTCACCGATCGGGAAGCCACTTCGTTCGATCTCGCGCACGGTCAGGCCGAAGTCCGGCGAGAGATGGGTGCCGGCGACGATCAGGTGGAGGCGCAGGTCTGACTCGGCCCGGATGCGCCGCAGCACCGGCAGGTAGAGGCCGTAGTCGGAGCGGGCAACGGTGACGACACCGATCGTTCTCATTCCAGATCACTCCAGTCCAGGAACTGCCCGGCGCTCAACGGGCGGCGTGTGCGTCGTCCGATGACTTGTGCTACCAGGCTGGGGGGGATGCCACCGGCCGGACGAAGTGCAGTGAGCATGCCGGCCTCCACAGTGGCGCCGGCCGGGATTTCTACACGCGCGACCAGGCTCCTGCGGGCTACAGCGCGGGTGTCGGCCTCGGCGGGCAGCGGGCCCTTGATCCCGTCACCCAGCGCGTGCTCGACTGTGCGCACACCGGCGATCAAAGCGCGCAGTTCGTGTGGCTCGAGCGAGGCGCGGTGGTCTGGCCCAGGCAGGGTGCGATCAAGCGTGAAGTGTTTCTCGATCACGCACGCGCCCAACGCCACCGCCGCCAGGGCGACCTCGATGCCGGGCGTGTGGTCGGAGTAGCCGACGGGGAGGTCGAAAGCTACCGCCATGGTCTTCATCGCCCGCAGGTTGGCGTCGGCGGGAGCGGCCGGGTAGCTGGAGACGCAGTGCAGGAGGACCAACTGCTCACATCCGGCGCCGCGGAGCACCCGCACGGCCTCATCCACCTCGCTCAGGTATGACATGCCGGTCGAGAGGATGATCGGCCTTCCCTTGCGGGCCACGTAATCCAGGAACGGGTGGTTGGTCACCTCGCCGGAGCCGATCTTGAAGACCGGCACGTCCAACTCCTCCAGCAGGTCGGCGCTCTCCTCGTCGAACGGAGTGGAGAGGAAGATCAGGCCACGCTGGCGGCAGTAATCGTTAAGTTCGCGATGGGCAGCAGGGGAAAGCTCCAGCCGCCGGAGCATGTCCAGTTGCGACTCGCCGGCGCCCGTCGTTTGCCGCTGGTATGCTGCTTTGGGCGCGGTCGGGCTGACCAGCCGGTCGGCGCGAAAGGTCTGGAACTTGACCGCATCGGCTCCGGCCTCGGCGGCAACATCCACCAGCCGCCTGGCCAGTTCCAGGTCGCCGTTGTGGTTGACGCCGGCCTCGGCGATGATGAAGCAGGGGAAATTCGGACCAATGCTCAGACTACCTTTCGTCACGTTTTCCACGGCTCTCCCCCCGGCACAGTGAGCGCCTCGAGATGCCTGCCATCCCAGAAAAATAACTTCACCCCGACGTTGCCAAAGGTGTCGCTGCTGGCGATACCAATGAGCCGTGCTCGTTTCGTCTCATCTACAGACAGCAGCCAGGCGCGCTCCGCAATTGGCTGGACTTCCTCGTAGATATACTCCCCGCTGTCCGAATATTGGCAGACCACGTAAGGGCGGGGGCCAAACAAGGGACAATTTGCTGTGATGACAAAAGCCTTTTTGTCTGGATCACCGTGTATGGCGAACTCAGGACCTTTTAAGCTGGGGTAGCCCAAAGCCGACTGTGCAGCTTTGAGCGCACTGGCGTACTGCCAGTGAACCGTGGGATAACGGCGGGCGACTCGTGCGAGAGGTTCCAACAAACGCTCAACAAAAATCTCGGCGCGATCTCTATAGTCGTGATCAAAGGTTGCCAGGACCGTATCCTGCCCCGCCGCAGCGCGCTCGAAGGCCATCGCAATGTCCGCTTCTTCCAGTCCGTGGTGATTTGTGAGCAGCTCCGGACAGCGCAGAATAACGCGTTTCATATTGCCTGGCCTTTGGTAGTCCTCAGGGCTGGGGTGATACGGGGACCAATCCGCCGGTGCCCGGCTCCAATCACACAGCTCACGCAGAAGATGAGGGCCTTCCTGCCTATCCCAGTCCAGATCGCCCGCCCGGTTCGAGTAATCGAACGGAATCCAACGCTCCAGCCAGGCGGAAGACTCATTGGTCTCGATTGTGCCACCGGCTCGAAAAACGGCGGGAAAGTAGCCGCGATCAGTGATCAGGCGATTTAAAATGTTATAATACTCCTGATTCGCCGACCAGTCCTTGCCCCACTCATTACCCACACCGCTGGGAGCCTGATGGTGATAATGCCAATAGACGCCATCGCGATACTCTCTCATCCTGGCTCCCCAGCGCTCCATATAATGGTCGTAAATCTTGTGATACCCGAAATCGCGGCGCACCGGGTTCGTGGTAAACCCGGTCCAGGACATGATGAACCAACTGATGATCAACCACCCGCCCTCGCTATCTGTGACCCGGGTGCGAAAGTCCGGACTGAAAATCCTGGCAAGGAACTCGTCGACCGCATCCCAGGTCGAGAGTATCTCCGGCTGCCGGGGGTCAAAAGCAGGCCCCTCGGCGTCGATTGCAAATACGACGTAAAGTTTGCCGCTCACAAGATACCCACTATGTGGAAGTAGCCTGCGCTCTCCTGATGAAGATCGCGCTAGACTCGTGCGCCAGCGTAAACTTATTCGCCGGGACAAGATGAGCGCATTTTCTGACAATCGCCACGTATTCGTAAAAGTGCGGCGGCGGTGCCAGCAGGTAACGATTGATGGCCAGGTCTCCCCGCCGCTCAAAATAGAAGGCTCGTTCCAACTGCAGTCCCAGTTCAGGCAAGGCAGCAGCCAGTGCCGGAAAATGGGTGAAGTAGTTGGGATGGCCCTTTGCCCGTGCATTGACCTCGGCTGTATAGGCCAGCTCGTCGTCGTCCCAATAATCATCGTGCTTGCCAGTCAACAGCAACCGCCCACCAACCCTGAGCACGCGGGCCATCTCCGCCAGAGCCTCTTCCTGGAAGCACGCGTCAAAGACAGCCCAGCACACGACCGCATCAAAGAAAGCATCCTGGTAAGGGATATCCTCTGCTTCAGCCTCCTGGAGATCAGCCACCTGTCCCATCCATTCCCTTCTCGCCTCCGCGATCATCTGGGGGGAAATATCTATGCCGTAGATATCTACGCCGTACTTCAGCAGCGAGGGAACAAGACGCCCAAACCCGATGCCGACCTCAAGCACCCTCTCTCCAGGCCGCAACCTGAGTTGTTCCAGGTAATGCTCAAAAAGCTTTACGTCCGCCGGCGCGGAATCCCCGCGGATTACCTGAGCGCCCCTGGCCGAGGTGCGCTCCCGCCAGTAGTGCAGGTATTGTTCGTTCCAGTACCGTTTGCGATCCATAGCTCCTTCTTCACCAGACTGTCCACCCGCCATCCACGACCAGGTTATGTCCGGTCACGTAGGCGGAAAGGTCGCTTGCCAGGTATGCTACTGCGCCCTTCAAATCCTCCTCGGTCGCCATCCGTCCTAACGGGGTGCGAGCGACATAGCGTGTGTGAAAGGCCTCGGGTTGATCGCGCCACACCCCGCCGGGCGAGATCGCGTTGACTCGTACTGCCGGGGCCAACACCGTCGCCAGCCAGCGGGTGAGCTGGAGGAGGCCGCCTTTGCTGACTGCGTAGGCAGCGGGGTTGCCCATCGCGGTTCCCTCATACAGGCGCATATCCGGCCCGACCATGCCATAGATCGAGCTGATGTTGATCACCGAACCGTGCCCCGACGTGCGCAGCATTTCCGCGCACGCCTGAGTCAACACAAACGCGGCCGTCAGATTTACTTCCAGTGCCATGCGCCAGGTCGCGACACTCTGCCCGGCAAACGGGGCTATCCAGCCTTGTAACGGCGACGTTCCCCCTAACGCGGCGCAGTTGATCAGGATATCCAGCCGTCCCCAATGGTCCTGCACGACTTTGGCTACATCACGCACGCGCTGTTCGTCGGCCAGGTCTACGACCAGTGGCATGGTCGGCGTCCCATACATCTCGTGGAGCCGTTCCGCTGTGGCCACACAGGCCGTCTCGGCCACGTCGAGCACGACGACGGCTGCCCCCAACTCGGCCAGCGCCTCGCCTGCCGTTGCGCCGATATGACCGGCGCCACCGGTAATCAGCGCCACGCGCCCGTGCAAATCCATCAATTCTCGGAGTGATTTCATTTGCGATCCTCTACCATCAACACCGCTCCTGCAGCAGGAACTCGGCAAACTTGAAATCCAGTTCTGTGTCAATATCCAGCGCCCGCTCGGCGGGCACGATCACCGCCTTCAATTTACCCTCGAACAGTGATTGAGCACGCAGCACGAATTCGGGCCGGGCAGCATAGGCCACGGTTGTCATGTCATAGGCTGCGGGCGCATCCTGGCGGCAGTGAACAGGGCGGTCGGGTTGAATCATCAAATGAGCATAGCCAGCGCTGTCCAGCGTGACCATGTTGAAGTATGGGTTACGATGGGCAGGACAGACCGTGATCACCGCATCGGCGGTATCCTCCAGGAGCATCTGGATACAGGCGTCCACGTCCTCGACCGCTCGTAACGGCGAGGTAGGCGGGATGCTGACAAAGATATCCATCTTGCCAAGTGCCCGAATCGCATGCTGCCAGGCCAGCCATTCGGGCGAATCGTCGCGCGCCAGCTCCGCAGGTCGCATGAAGGGTACCTCGGCTCCGTACTGCTGAGCTATGGCAGCGATTTCCTCGTCGTCCGTCGAGACGACGGCCCGAGCGATCCACCGGCTGGCGCGGGCTGTCTCGATGGCATAGGCGATCAACGGCCGGCCAGCCAACAGTCGCACATTCTTACGGGGCACACCTTTCGAGCCACCGCGGGCAAAAATACACCCCACGACGTAAGGTTTCATACCTCGATCACCCGCTTCTCCTCTGAGGCGCGTTTAACAGCGAGGGCAATTTCCAAGACACGCCGTCCATCTTCACCAGACACCACAGGCGTCTGTTGTCCGGTCACACAATCCAGGAAGTGACGCAGCTCGGCTATATACATCTCGTCGCGGGGGATCTCCCGCACCGGATGCACATCGGCCCACACCTGCGTCGCCGCTGAGAACAGCCGCACATGATGGGTCATCCCATCCCACGTCAGCGTGCCCTCTGCACCAACGATGCGACACATGCGGGTGGCCGGCCGCTGGACCATATCCATATGGACACTGCCGATGGCACCGCTTTCGAATTGCAGGATAATCTCGGCGGTGTCCTCGACATCTATTTCCAGGTCACTGAGATGGCCGATCTGGGCGCTGACTGCCGTGATTTCTCCCATCAGCCAACGCACATAGTCCAACTCGTGGCTCAGCTCCAACACCGCACCACCGCCCAGATCACGCCTGGCACTGACACACTGCCGGTAGTCGCGGCCCGGCCGCCAATCCGGCAAGTATTGACCAGCCTCTGCGCGCAGCGCCAGGGGACGTCCGATACGCCCGTCATGCAACGCCTGGCGCAGCGCCTGGAGCGGGGGATAGAAGCGAAAATTGTATCCCACCATCAGCACAAGGTTTTTCTCACGGCAGACGCTCAACAGTTCGTCAACACCATCCAGTGTGTTCGACAAGGGTTTCTCGATGAACAAATGCACGCCGCGCCGGGCCAACGCCAGGCCGATCTCAACGTGCCGCGTCGCCGGAGAGGTGATCAGGGCAACGTCGGGCTTTGCATCCAGCGCGTCCTCCAGGTTGTAAACAGTGTGGTCTACAGGAAAGGGTGATTGCGCCTGCGAGTGCAGGCGCCAGGCCACGACAAAGCCGGTGGGATCAATGCGCTTCAGGTTAGCCAGGTGACGCATACCGATGCTTCCCAGCCCCACGATCAACGTGCGCATCGTCACCTCCCCACCCGCCGATAGACCCACACATCCGGCGCCGGCCACAGGCTGCCGAAGAGGGCCGGCTGGCTTTCCAGCACCGCGCAGGCCCAGCCCAGCCGATCGCACAGGTGAAACCCGGCCACCTGGTGATATTGTGCCTCCAGATCGGCGCGGAAAACGTCCTTCGTCGGCTCAGACGCGGCGTCGAAACGTTCGCCCAATTCCTGGCTGGCGATAACCAGCCAATCTGCCGGCGCTTCCCGCAGCTTATTCGCGTTATATTGGTACACCTGGTATTGATACTTCAGATCGGAAGCCTCCGGATGGAAGTAATCCAGCCCCAGAATGTCCGGTGTGAAATACCACGGTTCGTGGATCGTGCCGACGGTTGCCCCGGGCGGGATGTGCGCCCGAATCCAGGCCGAGGCATCGGCGCGTACCGTGTCGCGGACAAAATAGACGTCCACGGCCAGGGCGGGGATCAGCGCCGTGCTCAGCGCCAGCATCGCCAAAGCAATCGTGCCCCCCGGTGTCCGCCGCCACAGCCGTTTGAACAGTCCCAGCGCGGGAAGTAACCATATCGCCGCCATTGGCAACAGTCGTCCCACGGAGAGGCGATGGCCGCTGCGCGCAACCATCAGCATAAACAATGCGATGAAAGCCAGCGCGAGCCACTCTGCCGGCCTGCGACGGCGGTCGAGCAGCGTCCAGCCGATGCCGACCAGCCCGAGCAGGTACGGCCCCCAGCCAATCGTCGCCGGCAGCACGTCGAGGAACAGCCGCCGCGCGCTCTCCAGCAGCCCCACGTCGCCGGCAAGGTTGCGGTTGACCCAGGTGATCCAATACCAGAACGTCGGGAAGTCCAGCACGGCGTAGGGGGTCACGGCGAGGAAGCCCACCACGGCGGCGACCCCTGATAGCATCAACATCACGGCCTTGCGGGGCAGGGTGTGGGTCTCCCCTGCGGAGCGCCAGGCGAGCAGGTGGGCCGGCGGCAGCAGCAGGAGGAGCGGCAGGGCGTTGTAGTTGGTGGACAAAGCGAGCCCGCTGAACAGCCCGGCCAGCAGGGAATTGCAGAGGGTCGGTTTCTCGACTATCGCGACCAGGAAGACAAACGTCACCAGTACCCAGAACGTCACCAGCGGGTTCTGCGAGAGGTAGTGCGACCATGCGACATGCCCCGGCGCGACGGCCAGGAACGCCGCGCCCAGGAGCGGGAGCCCGCCTCCCCGGTCGGGGTACAGCCGACGGACGAGGATCGCCATCACAACCACCGAGAGCGTGGCAAAGAGCACCGAGATGATCCGCCCGGTCAGAAAGACCCGCCCCCACTGTTCCAGGTGGGCGACATAGTAGTCCTTGGATGGTACCAGTTCCACAGCGCCCAGTACCTTGCCGATGACAAGCGCCACGGCAAGTGTATACGGGGTAAAGGAGGGAATGTCAAAGCGGCCCGGGTTAAGGCTCAGACGGGCAGGATCCATACGATAGAGCATAGACGTAAAGCTGCCCTCGTCCGGGCTCCAGGAGAGATAGCGGCCAGGAGCCGGCACGCCCCATCCGATGCCTGTCAGGCGCACCGTCAATGCAATGACAGTTATCGCAGCAACGCCGATCCACTCTCGACGGGTCATCTCGGGACCTCGCTGCTGTGTCCAATTCGACCAGTGCCGGTAGGGGCAATATCACAAATTGCCTGAAACACGGAAGCGGGCTGGCAGAAACCTTTTGGCAGTACCAGATCGGTTAACATCTGCTGCACAAACGCTTCGGTATCCTGATTGGGCTGCCTCAGACGCACCCGCCACCACGCCCGCAGCCCGGTCCAGACGATGTGCCAGCCGTCACGTGCCCGCGCGCCAGCGCGGTAGAGGGGGACGTGGACGCGGAAGGTGTTGTCGGTGCGGTAACCCAGGCCGGCGAAGATGATGTTGGCCTCGAAGCTGCCGCTGTAGCGATAACCGGTGTAGTACGGCAGCAGCTCGCTACGCGCCCGGGCCGGGGCAACGCGGAAGTTGGACACGGCGTCGAAGAAGCGCTGGCCGGTCAGGATTGAGTTGATGACTGTCAGCCCCCAGTTGCCGAACCGCTTGTAAAGCGGGTAACCGGCGAAGTCACGCCGCGCCAGGACAATGTCGGCTTCACAGCTTTGCCAGAACTCGAACAGCGGCGTAATGTAAGCAGGGTCGTGCTGGCCGTCGCTATCCAGTTCGATCACCGGATCGTCAGCAGCGATCACACCGCGCCGTAGCAGCTCGTGTACCAGCGCATAACCACGTTTAAGCGCGGTGGATTGCCCCAGCCTGATCGGCGAGGAAATGAAAAAGACGTTCTGCCGCTCTCCGGCCCAGGCCTCAATATACGCACGAGTCTGGTCAATCGAGCCATCCTCAACGACGATGAGCAGGTCAACCTGCGGATAGATGCGCTCAAGTATGCCCAGGATACTGTCTTGTTCATTGTGCGCTGGTGTAATCGCGATACGTTTCATAGCTCGCGGCTCAGCATGCCCGGATTGCGGGAGCTGGATGTCCGGTCTGCACTCAGGGAGGGGTGATATACAACCCTCGTTTGACCGTCTCGCCCGCCGAGGTCACCGAGGCCGTTCCTATAATCAGGCCATTGCGGTCTGGCATGTAGAGATCGAAGGTAATCGGGGTTGACATAGGCCCACCTTTGATCTCACCGTTCCAGGCGTAGATGTACATACAATCCCCACCACGGCCCTGGATGAAAATTGTCGCCGTCCACCCTCCCTGCGGGCTGAGAGCTTTGTCCAGTTCCCAGGCATAAATTTCGAGAGGGCCTCCCTCACACTGCGTGACCGGCGGAGTTGAGGTGATGGTGGGCGCAGGCGTGGGAATAGCCGCAGACGCTGTGATAACCGCAGAGCTCGCAGGAACGGCGGGTGTCGGTGCCGGGATAGAAGCAACAGGGGCAGGTGATACGAATTTTTGCCCGGTCAGCCTGGGAAGTGGTGTGCCCTCCTCTGTAAGCAGCCAGACCCCTACTCTACACTCATCACCCTGCTCATCGGGAAATGAGAAAGCAACTGCGTGGGGAAGCACACCGGTCGGCATTGCCGGAAGATGGGCGCGGAGCCACGGGCGCTCAGTGTAGCGCGCGAAAGGGCGGTAGGGCCCGACTACTGTAACGGTATTCAGTCTGCACGCCCCCTCGACGCCGAAGATGGCGATCCAGTCAGCCTCAGTCGGTAAAGCATGACGCATCGCCACGGAGCGGGCATAATGAAGCATCACATCGGCTGCGTAGTTGCGTGTAGTACGCGAATGTGTGCGCTCCCACCCGCCATTGTAGGCTGCCAGCGCATAAAATAGATCCCCTTTGCCATCGCGGATAATCTGGGCCAGCGTGCGCGTCCCGCACAGGATATTGGTCCAGGGGTTGAGCAATTCCTCTGCCTCAGGCCGCCAGTCGAACGGCATAATCCCCATCAGGCCCGTGGCGCCATCCGGCCCGACAGCCGTCGCATTACCCAACGATTCCTTCCAGATCACCGCTGCAACCAGGTCTGGGTCCAGCTTCCGCTCCCATGCGTACTGTATGATTATCTCCCCCCAGCGCGTTACGGCAGGCTTCCAGTACGGGGACAGGCCCGCAGGAGGGGTGCCGTTCTGGGCATAAGTGGGATGGGAGAACAATAAAATCAATATCACCGCCAGCGTTGTGACGGTAGAGGCTGTGCGCCCGGGTCGCATTTTTTGTGGTTGCCCCTCCATTGTTACGTCAGGCACAGTACTATACTGGGATTCGACGATTTGTCAAGTGTAACCTGTTCAGGCCGATTGAAACTGTCCTTCAGGCGCTTCGCGCCGGTCAGGGCGCCACCGGATCGCCCCTCCGCCGACACTGCCCGGTGGTGAAGTAAGGAGCAGGTCAGCGAAGACAGACGCCAGGCGTAACTACCTGCGTGCCCACCGAGACCCTGGCCGAAAAAACCGTACAGGCGGCATCCCCATGCCGCTCATGCCGACGCATAGGGATGCGTCGGTTACGTTTTTCGGACAGGCCCTAAAGTCGCCCGCTATAGGCCTGCGCCGGCCGGGAGCGTCGGCACAGGCCAACGCCAGGCACGGAGTGCCTGAGAAGGCCGATTCCATCGGCCTGAAACGAAACGTCGGACCACGCGTTACCAGCCAGAGGGATCAGAACCCCTCCATCCGGCTCAGGTCCACAATTCCATCAGCAAGGGCAACGATGGCCTGTAGTTGCGCCAGGCGGTTTTCGCGCACTGCAGGGTCCTCGTCCATCACGAGCACGCCCGTCTCTCTGGCAAAGTAGCGGTCAATGACGTCCACCAGCGGCAGGAACGCCGTCAGGAACTCGTCCACGCTGCTCTGGGGGGTGACCCGGGCGCGGGCCTGCTGAAAGGCGGTGTACAATTCCTGCTCGATGGGCCGGACGAAGCGGGCCGGGTCCAGCGTCAGCCGCTCCGGCAGGTCGCGCGTGATACGCACGCAGCGGGCATAGTTGTCGAGGATGCGGCTCCAGTCGTCGCGGGCCACCCAGCGCGAAAGTGCCTCGACTGCCTGGTATGCCCGGAAGGGATCGTCGCCGCGTACGGCAAGCACCGCCTCCACTACGTCGTGGCGAAAGCCTTGCTCGCGCAGATAGACGCGCAGCCGCTCGATGACAAAGTCGAGCGCGGCGTCGAGCCACGACCCCTCCCCCGGCCCCTCCCCTGCGAGAGGAGAGGAGACCGGCAGCAGTCTGGCCGCTGCCTCCAGCCCCGCTTTCACCGAGAAGGGTAGCCGGTGGGCGATCAGGTTCTGCACCACGCTGGAGGCATCCCGCCGCAGATGGTAGGGGTCGGCGGAGCCGGTGGGCGTCAGGCCGACCGCAAAGAGGCCCGCCAGGCTGTCCAGCCGGTTTGCCAGCCCGACGACCAGGCCGGCGCGGCTCCCGGGCAGCGCGTCACCCGCAAAGCGGGGCAGATAGTGCTCCAGGATGGCCTCCGCCACCGCCGGGTCCTCGCCTGACTTGAGGGCATATTCGCGCCCCATCACGCCCTGGAGGCTGGTGAACTCGATCACCATCTCGGTCGCCAGGTCAGCCTTGCACAGGTGGGCCGCACGCAGGGCGATCCGGGTTTCCTCCACGCTCAGGCCGAGCATCCCGGCCAGTTGCGGCACCAGTTGCTCCAGGCGTCGCGTCTTGTCCAGCATCGAGCCTAATCGCTCCTGGAAGGTGAGCGTCGCAAGGCGCGGGAGGAATGCCTCCAGCGGCTTTTGGGTGTCGGCGCGGTAAAAGTAGGCGGCGTCGGCAAAGCGCGCGCGGATGACCTCCTCGTTGCCGTGGCGCACCACGTCCAGGTGTTCCTCGCCGCCGTTGCGGATGACGATGAAGTGGGGGAGGAGTGATTGGGTATTGGAGATTGGGGATTGGGACTGTTTCCTAATCACTAATCCCGAATCCCTAACTACCGGGAAATATCGCTGGTGCTTTTTCATCACGGCGATGAGCACCTCGGCGGGGAGGCTGAGGTATTCCTCTTCAAAGTGCCCCAGGAGTGCGGTGGGCTGCTCGACCAGGTTGGTGACTTCGCTCAGGAGCGCCGGATCATCCGGGATGTGCCCGCCGACGCTCTCCGCCAGCCGCGCGGCTTCGCGGGCGATGATGGCCTGCCGTTCGGCGGGATCGGCAACGATGTGGTGCGCCTTCAGCAATGCCAGATAGTCGTCGGCGCAGGGGACCTCGAACTCGGGCGAGCCCTCCGGGCGTGACCCCCGGCTGATGCGCCCGCTGGCGATACCGGCGTACTCGAACGGGATGACCGTATCCTCCAGCAGCGCGACGATCCAGCGGATCGGCCGCGAGAAAGCAACATTGCTGCTGTTCCAGCGCATGCTCTTTTCGAAGCGCAGGGCGGCAATCAGATTGGGCAGGAGGGTCGCCAGCACCTCGGCGGCGGGCTGGCCCTCCTGCCGTCGGACGGCCACGACGTATTCGCCGCCGTCCATCTGGCGCACCTCCAGCCTGTCCACGTCCACGCCCTGCTTGCGGGCAAAGCCGATGGCTGCCGGCGTGGGCTTGCCCTGGGCATCGAATGCGGCGCGCACGGGGGGGCCCTTGACCACTTCCCCGGTCGGGCGCTGACGAGGCGCCAGCCCTTCGACCAGGAGGATCAGGCGGCGCGGCGTGCCCAGCACACGCAGACCCTCGTAATCGAGCCGCGCCTCTGCCAGACGTGCAGGAGCCAGTTCGCGCAGTTGCGCCAGTGCGGCATCGAGGTCGCCGGCGGGCAACTCTTCGGTGCCGATCTCTAGCAGGAGGGTAGATGGGGAGTCGTGTGGCGTATTGCGTGTTGCGTGTTGCGTGCCTCCTGCCTCCTGCCCCCTGCTTCCTGCCTCCTGCCCCCTGCCTCCTGCTTCCTGCATCCTGCATCCTGCTTCCTGCATCCTGCATCCTGCTTCCTGCATCCTGCATCCTGCTTCCTTCCTCAGCCAGGGGAATCCCAGCCGCTCCCGCTGCTCCACATAGGCCACGGCTACCTGGCGGGCAAGGTCGCGCATGCGGTGGAAGTAGATGGCGCGCTCGGTCACGCCGATGGCCCCGCGCGCGTCGAGCAGGTTGAAGGTGTGCGAGCAGCGCAGGATATAATCGTGAGCCGGGATGACCAAACCGGCCTCCAGGCACCTTTTGGCTTCGGCCTCGAACAGGTTGTACATCTGCGTCAGCCGCTCGATGTCGGCCAGTTCAAAGTTGTAGCGACAGTTCTCGATCTCCGGCTGGAGCAGCACGTCGCCATAGGTATGCGTCCCGTCCCAGTCAATCTCCCAGACCGAGCGCACGCCCTGCAGGAACATCACGATGCGCTCCAGGCCGTAGGTGATCTCGACCGAGACGGGGTCGAGTACAAAGCCGCCAGCCTGCTGAAAATAGGTGAACTGGGTGATCTCCAGCCCGTCGAGCCAGACCTCCCACCCCAGACCCCAGGCGCCCAGCGCCGGGGACTCCCAGTTGTCCTCGACGAAGCGGATGTCGTGTTCCTCGCGGCGGATGCCCAGCGCGTAGAGGCTATCCAGGAAAATCTCCTGCGGGTTGCCGGGGTCGGGCTTGAGGATGACCTGGTACTGATAGTAGTACTGCATACGGTTGGGGTTCTCGCCGTAGCGGCCATCGTCGGGCCGGTAGGACGGCTCGACGTAGGCCACGTTCCACGGCTCCGGGCCTAAGACACGCAGGACGGTCGCGGGGTTCATCGTGCCCGCGCCGACCTTTTCGGCGTAGGGCTGCCAGATGGTGCAGCCACGCGCGGCCCAGAATTCTTGCAGACGAAGGATGACTTGTTGGAAAGAGAGCGATGTGGTCATTGCGTCAGGTATCCCTCTCGACGTAAAAAGTCTGTGATATGGACCATAAAGGTCTGGAGGTCCGTGATGCCGTTTTGAAGCGCATCCTGTACACGCAATGGATCAACGGTGAGGTACTCGTGCACGAGCACGTTGCGAAACCCGGTGATGCCGCTGAGCCTTGCGGCGAATTCGGGCGGCAGAATGTGGTGCTTGCCCAGGGCGATGATCACTTCTTTATAATCGTTCGCCCGTTCCAGGTCCAGTTCGGCGTGCAGGTGTGAGCTGATGTCCATCACAATCTGCGCACACAGTTGAAGGTAGTGTAGCACGCCGCCATAGACCATGCGATCCTCAACCAGTTTGCCAAGATCGCAGGTGCGATAGGGCTGCAGTATTCGGATGTACTCGTCCAATGCCCGCAGGCGTTCCATAATGGCATCTATCTTGATCATTGTCCCTGTGCTCCCGACAATGCCGACCGGAAGGTCTCCACGCGCTCCAGCAGGCGGCGGTTTTGCAGGCGGCGCAGTGGCTCGGTATCCACGTATCGCCGCAGCGTGGCGACCTGGAAATCCACACGGGTCCCCGGCTCTGCTTCATAGATCACCTGCCCGGAGCGCACAACCTCTTGCGCCAGCACAGGTGTGGCGCGGTTGAGGAGTGCGACATCCACATCGTCGCGGTGAAACAGGCCGATCAGGTCGTTGATCAGGTCAATCTGGACGGCCGACCAGCGTTCCTGCGGCACCTGCGGCCCTAACAAGACGGCGATGTCCACGTCCGAAAGCGGCCCGGCCTTGCCCTCGGCCTGGGAGCCGAAGAGGTAGGCCAGGATGACGCCGTGTCTGGAAAAGATGCGGTGTAATTCTTCCTGGTATTTGCTCAGGTCGAGAGGCATGGCGAATCTCCGGCTGGGTTTCTTGCCGCGCTCGCGATTAGAAAACGCGGCCCGGCCTGTCCTTCTCACGCAGCCACCGCTTCGAAAGCAACCTGTAACTGCTCCGGTGCCGGGATGATAAAGTTCAATCGTTCAAAGCCGATGACGTGCCCGGCTTTATCCTTCATCAACACCACTTCGTCACCCGTTTCCTCACAAACATACTCATCCTGGGGATCGCCGAACCAGACGATCAGCGTATTGCCTGCACGGTCGTAAAGCGTCTTAATAGTAACCATTTCCCATCACGACCAAAACATCATTCTTGTCGCGCATCCTGTCCACCGGGATCAGGTTGCTCCCCATCTCCTCGCCGTTGAGGACGAGCCGCGCGACGCCCTTCTGCACACCCTCGGGGTTCTCGACGTGGATATTGAGCACCTTCCCGCGAAAGACGCGCCGCACGCTGAACCCCGGCCAGTCCGCCGGGATGCACGGATCAACCCGCAAGCCGTCAACTTCGGGCCGAATGCCCAGGACGTAATGGGTGGCGGCGTGATACGACCAAGCCACTGTGCCCGTAAGCCACGGCAGGCCCCCCGTACCAAAGCGCGGGCTGAACTGACTGTTGGTGCTCTGGCAGTGGACGTAAGGTTCGACCTGGCGCACCTCGGCGATGTCGTTGAAACGGGCGGGCATGTAGGCGCGGTAATTGCGATAGGCACGGTTGCCGTTGCCGAGGATGCAATCGGCGATCACCGCCCACGCCTGGGTGTGGTTAAAGATCGCGGCGTTTTCCTTCTGGCCGGGGTTGTAGAGCGCGCCGCCGTAGAGTGGGCTGCCCTTGCTGAAGGGCGGCGCAAAGAGCGCCAGACCGTATTCGCTCGCCAGGTGCTCTTCGACGGCGTCCATCGCCATACGGGCCTGCTCCGACGTGGCGGCCCCGCTGATGACGGCCCAACTCTGCGAGTTCAAAAAGATACGGCCCTCCTCGTTCTGGCGAGAACCCAGCACCACGCCATCCTCACGGTATTTGCGCACGAACCATTCCCCGTCCCAACTATACTGCTGGATGGCCTTGTCCAACTTTGCTATCTCCCGAATGGCCCAGTCGGCCTCGGCAGGCCGATTCAGCAGGTGGGCGATGTCGGCGTACACCTTGAGGCCGTAGCGCAGTTGGAAGGCGACGAAGAGGCTTTCCCCGCCCGGCCCCAGACAATCGTTCCAGTCGGAGCGCAGGCTGGCGGGGAGGCCGTGCGGGCCGCGCTGCGCCAGGTTGAATTCGAGCGCCCGCCGCAGGTGGCCGAACACCGTGTCCTCCCCTTCGTCGGAGTAGGGCAGCACTTTATCGTAGAACGCCAGGTCGCCGGTCTCCGCCACGTAAGCGGGCACCGTGTTGAAGAGCCAGAGGCAGTCGTCGGAACGATATTCGTCCGGCGGCGTCGGCTCCATCTGGCCAGGCCTGTGATCGAACACCCTGACCAGCGGGCGGGCGCCGCCGCTCGACTCCTGGCCGGTGATCATCAGTTCGAGCCGCTCGCGTGCCCGCTGAGGGATAAGTGAAACTACACCCAGGATATCCTGCACGGTATCACGGTAGCCAAAGCCATCGCGCCCACCGGCGTAGATCAGGCTCGCCGCGCGGCTCCACTCAAAGGTCACCAATGCGTTGTAGGCGTTCCAGACGTTCACCATGTGGTTGAAATCTTTGTCCGGCGATTGTACTTTGAACGTATCTAACCGCCCGTGCCATTCGGCTTTGAGGCGCTCGAACTCGGCAGAGGCGCGTTCCAGGCTGCCGAACGCGGCACGGGTCTGCACCCCTTCGACCTCGGCCCGACCCACGCCGAGCAGCACCAGCAACTCTTTCGTCTCGCCGGGGGCCAGGTCGAGATCAACCTGCACGCAGCCACAGCCGCTGTCGCCGTAGGCCGTCGAGCCGCTGCACGTGCCGCGCTCGACGGTCAGAGGGTTGTGATAGCCGCGATAGGGGCCGAGGAACGCCTCGCGGTCCAGTTCGTAGCCCACCACCCTGGCGCCCTCGAGCGCCAGCCAGCACATACTGGGGAGGTCGCCGATCATAATCGGGTCGTTCTCGCGGCTGGCGTAATGGACCATCCCCGAGCGCCACTCGCAGCGGGCCAGGTAGGCGCTGTACTGGCGGTTGAAGGCATCCTGGTGGATGTTCCACTCGCTGGCGAATTCGCAGTAGGTGAAGACGCTGAGACGGCGCGGCCTGTCTCCCGCGTTGCTCACCGCCAGCCGCCAGTACTCGAAGCGCTGCCCCAGTGGCACAAAGTAGGTCGCCACGGTGCGGATGCCTGCGTATTCGCTCTCGATGATCGTATAGGCGGTGCCAAAGCGGCAGATGCTCCTGTACGTCTCGAGCGGCTTGCCGACAGGCTGCCAGGAGGCGCTCCAGTAATCGCCATTCTCCCGATCGCGCAGGTAAAAGTAGCGGCCGGGCTGGTCCGCCGGGATCGTGTTGGGTGTGCAGCGCAGGAAGCGGCCCACCTCGGCAGAGCGGTAGAACGAATAGCCTCCGGCGTTGTTGGTGATGATCATCCCGTACAACGGCGACCCGGAGTAATTGCTCCAGGGACGCGGCGTGTCCGGGCGCTCGACCACGTATTCGTAATGTTCATCATCGAAGTAACCGTAGCGCATCTGGCCTCCTCAAATCGTTGATGATCACAGGACAGTTGATCCTACCGATACACTTTCCAGATTTTGCACAAAGACCTTGCGTTCCGGCTGCCGGGCAAAGACTTATTCGGAAGCATCCAACACCTCGATGCCAACGATGCGACCATCGGGGGCATAGTTAACGGCGACCTCTTCGGACAGACGGTGAGTCAAGACCTGAACCGGTTCATCTGTAAACCGAATATAGAGCGCGTCCACCTGCGGGTCGTAAAGAATTCTCATCTATACTGCCTCAACTGCCGCAGAAACGCGCCGCTGCGTACCCCGCGCTCCAGATGATAGGTGATGTAGTGCTGCATCACCCGCTCGGCCTCGGCGTGCAGCGCCGGTGCGAATTGCTGCCCGCGCAGACGGGTGTACGGGCCGCGCTGGCATTCTTGCAGGAAGCGCAGGACGGCGGGCGAGAGCGGCACGACGGCCCGCACAGCCCGGCAGGCCTCGTAACATTCCGGGCACAGTGCTCCACCCCGCTCCGGATCGAGCCCGTAGGGCCGCTGCTCCGTGGGTGATTCCCGTGGCAACGAGACCAAGGTGTTATGCTCGCCCACGCAACGAAACAACTCGGGGCGAAACCCCGCCAGCCCCAACAGACATTGCTCGTAGAAGCGGGCCACCAAATCCAGGTCGTGCTCCTGGCACAGCCAGGTCAGCGTATGGTCGAGCAGGTCGAAGAGCGCCGGCCCCCCCTCATCCTGGGCGAAGAAACGGTCGAGCAGTTCGACGACGTAACGGGCATAGGCGCCGCGCGTCAGGTCCTCGCGCAAGAGCGCGTGCGGCTCGACCGTCTCGGCCTGGCTGACGATGTCCCACGAATTGGGCACACGCGAGACGACGAAACTGGAACGCGAGAACAGTTCGACGTGACCCGCCTTGCGGCTGTGCACCTTGCGCACGCCCCTGGCGATGACCTCAATCTTACCCTGTGGCGTGCAAAGCGTCAAGACGCGGTCAGCCTCGCCCTGGTCGCGTCGCCGGATGACGATGCCTTCTGTACGATAGAGCCGCTCGTTACTCACCTCGAAGCTCATTATACCACAAAAAGAAACCCCCCGCAGGCGAACAGGGTGCGGGTGTCGGTCCGCAGTCTGGAGTCCGCAGTCCGTGGTCTGGCACCGGCTTGAACCAGGGAGACTCTACGGCGCACTACCTTTGCTCTACTTTCCGCTAACTTGACAAAAATGCAGATTTGGTGTTTCCTCCCGGGCTGAAGCATATCCGAGAGAAGACCGGGAGGGAGCGATGGCAGTAGAACAAACCATCCGCCTGTTAGAGCAGGTTGTTCGGGATATACCCATTGGGACAAATCTGGCCCTTTTCTGGCTTTTATGGGCCATCCTCTGCGGCGCCTTCCTGCAAAGCCGAGGGGCGATCTTTCCCGCTCTCCAGTCCCTCGGCCTGAAACGAGCCCCAATCCGCCGCTGCAGCCAGGCCCTCCGGAAAGGGGCCTGGACGATAGATGCCCTCCTTCAGCCCCCCGGGCCGCAGTCCTGGCCCAGGGCCGCTGGCAACCCTGCCGGTATGAGGGCTTCCACCCCGTCGCCGGCGATATTACCGCTTTCTGGCGGCCTCACCTGAAAGAGCGAATAGGGAAATTCTTTCACCCCCTGGCTCAGCGAGCCGTCCCGGGGGTTGGCTTTGGCCTCCTGGTCAATGTCGGTCGGGTCGGAAACGTGCGCATCCCTCTTCTTCGCCTCATCCTGCGGGCGGAGAAGGGCATCAACCAGAAGGGCTTGCTCCGCCGCCTCC